>Ga0307468_100000009_pt1 | contig 292448 bp, 244 predicted proteins | sample atmdna_FD_203085 | JGI IMG/M metagenome (GOLD analysis project Ga0307468, IMG submission 203085) | Hardwood forest soil microbial communities from Morgan-Monroe State Forest, Indiana, United States - atmos_gases AM2C_05 | ecosystem: Environmental > Terrestrial > Soil > Temperate forest >...
ACGGGCCGTCGGATGCCCAAACCGTTACGGTGACTGACACGGTGCCGGCCAACACGACGTTTGTGTCGGCAGTGGTGACGACCGGCAGCGGCTGGGCGGTGAACACCGCCGGGCCGATTGTCTTCTCGAAGGCGACGGTAGCGGCAAACGAGACGGCGGTCTTCACGATGGTCGTCAAGGTGAACAGCAACACGGCGAGCGGTACGACGATCAACAACAGCGCCGTGGCGGCGAGCGCGACGACCGATCCGACGCCGGGCAACAACACCGGCACGGCAACGACAACTGTGCAGGTGCAAGCTGATCTGGCAATCACCAAGACCGATTCCCCCGATCCGGTGATCGCCGGCAACAACCTGACTTACACCATCAATCTGGTCAACAACGGGCCGTCGGATGCCCAAACCGTATCCGTGAGCGATGCGGTGCCAGCCAACACGACGTTTGTGTCGGCGGTGGTGACGACCGGCAGCGGCTGGGCAGTGAACACCGCCGGGCCGATTGTCTTCTCGAAGGCGACCGTCGTCAATGGCGAGACAGCGGTGTTCACCATCATTGTCAAGGTCAATGCCAACGTCGCCAATGGCACGACGATCACCAATACGGCGAGCGTGACATCCACGTCAGCCGATGGGACGGTGGGCAATAACAGCGCCACGGCAACAACGACCGTGCAGACCCAGGCTGATCTGGCTGTCACCAAGTCGGATTCGCCCGACCCGGTGACCGCCGGCAACAACCTGACTTACACGATCAACTTCGTCAACAACGGGCCGTCGGATGCCCAAACCGTTACGGTGACTGACACGGTGCCGGCCAACACGACGTTTGTGTCGGCGATAGTGACGACCGGCAGCGGCTGGGCGGTGAACACCGCCGGGCCGATTGTCTTCTCGAAGGCGACGGTAGCGGCAAACGAGACGGCAGTCTTCACGATGGTCGTTAAGGTCAATGCAAACGCTGCCAATGGTTCAACCATCAGCAACAGCGCCGTGGCGGCGAGTGCGACGACTGACCCGACGCCGGGCAACAACACCGGCACGGCGACGACGACCGTGCAAACCCGCGCCGACCTGGTCGTGACCAAGTCGGATTCGCCTGATCCGGTCTTTGCCGGTAGTAATCTGACTTACACGATCAACTTCGTCAACAACGGGCCGTCGGATGCCCAAACCGTTACGGTGACTGACACGGTGCCGGCCAACACGACGTTTGTGTCGGCAGTGGTGACGACCGGCAGCGGCTGGGCGGTGAACACCGCAGGGCCGATTGTCTTCTCGAAGGCGACGGTAGCGGTGGGCGAGACAGCGGTCTTCACGATGGTCGTCAAGGTGAACAGCAACACGACGAGCGGCACGGTAATCAGCAACAGCGCCGTGGCGGCGAGTGCGACGACTGACCCGACGCCGGGCAACAACACCGGCACGGCAACGACAACTGTGCAGGTGCAAGCTGACCTGGTCGTCACCAAATCGGATTCACCCGACCCGGTGGTCGCCAGCCAGAATCTCACCTACACGATCAACTTCAGCAACGCCGGGCCGAGTGATGCGCAGACGGTGACGGTCACCGATGCCATACCGGCCAATACGACGTTCGTCTCGGCGACCGTGACCACCGGCAGCGGGTGGAGCAAGACCCAGCCGGCGGTCGGCAGCGGCAGCGGCAACGTGCAGTTCTCCAAGGCGACCGTGACGGCAGGCGAGACAGCGGTCTTTACTATCGTCGTCAACGTCAATGCCAGCACGCCGAATAACACCCTCATCACCAACTCGGCGACTGCTGCCAGCACGACGCCTGACCCCAACTCTAGCAACAATACCGGCACGGCGACGACGACCGTGATCGCGCAAGCCGATCTGGCCGTCACTATGACGGATGCGCCCGACCCGGTCTGTGTTAATAGTAACATTACCTACACGATCAACTTCGTCAACAACGGCCCTGGGCCGGGCCTGGCGACGACGGTGAGCGATGCGGTGCCTGCAAGCACTACCTTTGTCTCGGCAACCGTGACGACGGGCAGTGGTTGGGCGACGAGCACCGCAGGGCCCATTGTCTTCTCCAAGGCGTCGGTGGCCAGTGGCGAGACGGCTGTTTTCCAAATCGTCGTCAAAGTCAACGCCGGCACGATGCACGGTAGCACCATCAACAACACGGTGACCGCAATGAGTTCGATTCCTGATCCGACGCCGGGAAATAATTCGGCGATGGTGACGACCACCGTAGACCCGACTCCGCCACAGGTCATTTGCCCGGCGAACATCACGACAAAGACCGCGCAAGCCGGCGATAGTTGCGGGATTGTCAACTACACGACGCCGATGGCTATGGACAACTGCCCGTTGCCGCCTAACCCCGTCGTCTGCACACCAGCTTCGGGTAGTTGCTTCCCGCGTGGCACGACCACCGTCACCTGCACCGCCACAGACGCAGCAGGGAACATGGCGACCTGCTCATTCACTGTGACGGTCTTCGACATCTGCGTGCAGGATGACAGTAATCCCTTGAACACCGTCTTTGTAAATTCCGCTACAGGGGATTATCGCTTCTGTTGCAGCGGCACGGTCTTCACCGGCAGAGGCACGATGAAGATTCAGGGAAGCACCTACACGCTGGAGCACAATGCCACAGACCGGCGCGTGCTAGTGAAAGACGACGAGTCAGTGCATAAAGGGACAGGGAGCCTGCAAGTCCCTGCTGGAACGACACGCTGTACGATCTCAGACCGCGACACACGCGATAACACCTGCCTCTGCCAGTGAGCGGGCAGGACGGCAGCAAGCGTGCAAGCAGTCAGCCGCAACTGGCGAGATGGCGACCTACACGCCGGCGGCGGTGGATAATTGTCCGGGAGTGACGGTGAATTGTATGCCGCCGTCAGGGTCAGTGTTTGCGACCGGGACGACGGTAACCTGTCCGGTGCCTTCGAAGCCCTAAGGCATAGATGAGGTAATGTCGAACACCGGCAATGATGTTCGTTAGATTACAAAACCGAGGCTGGCCGGCTAGTACCGGTCAGCCTCTCTTTGTCTCTGCCGCCAGCGGCGAAGGCAGCGCATCGGCAATTGACCGGCTGGCGCTGTCGGCTGCGTTGACAGGCGATGCGGCATCCCTTAGCATCTGAGCGAATCTCAACGCTGACACTTCAATCTGCATTGCAATACGAGGATGATTCTGCGTGGATGAGAGCCTTAAATCGCTGCTACGCGAATTGGGCGAAGCCATCAACGAGGCGGTTACGGGCGCGCCGCGTGTCGCCGAGGCGATGCAGGCAATTCGTAATCAAGGTTACGATATTGTCTTGACGCTCGACGCCAATATTGCGGTTGCCGACCGGCGCATGCAGACCGGCGCGGCGGCGCAAACGTCAGCCGAAGATGACCTGACGACGGCTGACCGACGGTTTCTGAAGCGGTTGAAAATCGATTACTGAAGGAGACTTGCGATGAGCGCACTTCCCATCATGATCGGCGTGCTCTGCGTGCTGGCCATCGCCTATCGATACTACAGCGCCTTCATTGCGGCACGGGTGCTGACGCTTGACGATTCGCGACAGATGCCCGCACATACGATGTACGACGGGCAAAACTATTACCCGACGAACAAGTGGGTACTCTTCGGGCATCACTTCGCGGCGATTTCGGGTGCCGGGCCGCTGGTCGGGCCGGTGCTGGCAGCGCAATTCGGCTTTCTGCCGGGCCTGCTCTGGCTGGTCATCGGCGTGACCCTCGGCGGCGCTGTGCATGACTTTGTGATTCTCGTGGCATCGGTCAGAAGAAAAGGGAAGTCGTTGGCCGAAATCGCCCGCACGGAAATCTCTCCGCTGTCGGGCGTCCTCACAGGCATCTCCATCCTCTTCATCGTCGTCATTGCGCTTGCGGGGCTGGGGCTCGTCGTCGTCAAAGCGCTGGGCGAAAGTCCCTGGGGAACCTTCACCGTCGGCTTTACGATTCCGCTGGCTTTATTCATGGGCCTGTACATGTATCGCTTTCGCAAAGGCCACATCCGCGAAGCGACGATCATTGGCGTCATCGGCCTGTTTGCGGCGGTGATCGGTGGCGGGCGCATCGCCGAGAGCGCCCTCGCCCCGTCGTTTACCTTTTCTGAAAGTACGATCACTTACATGATGGCGGTATATGGTTTCATCGCCTCAGTGCTGCCGGTATGGATGTTGCTCGCGCCGCGCGATTATCTCAGTTCGTTCATGAAGATCGGCACGGTGGCCTTCTTGATCGTCGGCGTCATCTTCGTCGCGCCGCATCTGCAAATGCCTGCGGCGACGCCATTCGTTGCCGGCGGCGGGCCGATCATTCCCGGCAAACTCTTCCCCTTCGTCTTTATCACGATTGCCTGTGGAGCCATCTCCGGCTTTCATTCGCTCATCAGTTCCGGGACGACGCCGAAGATGCTCGATAAAGAGACCGACGCCCGCATGATCGGCTACGGCTCGATGTTGCTGGAAGGGCTGGTCGGCGTCGTCGCTTTGATTGCCGCGACATCGCTGCTGCCGGGCGATTATTTTTCGATCAACATCGACCGGGCGCGCACAGATTATCCAGCCTTCGTCGAAACTCACAGCATCGAAGGCTTTGATCTGCATGAGCAGAAGCTTGAAGAACTGACGCAGGAGACCGGCGAAAAGAACTTGCGCGGGCGCACCGGCGGCGCGGTCACGCTGGCCGTCGGCATCGCGCAGATCTTCTCCGGCCTGCCCGGCATGCGCGGGCTGATGAAATACTGGTATCACTTCGCCATCATGTTCGAAGCCTTGTTCATCCTGACGACGATTGATGCGGGGACGCGTGTCGCGCGCTTCATGCTCGGCGAATTCATGGGCCGTCTTGATAAACGCCTGGAACGGCCCGACTGGATACCGGGCGCGATGATTACCTCGGCGCTGGTGGTTTTCGGCTGGACCTACTTCATCCGCACGGGCTCTGTGTCGACGATCTGGCCGATGTTCGGCATCGCCAACCAGTTGCTTGCAGTGATCGCGCTCTGCGTCGGCACGACGGTGATCATCAATATGGGCCGCGCGCGTTATGCCTGGGTGACGATCACCCCGCTGGTATTTGTAGCGACGACTACATTGACGGCTGGCTGGCGGTCGATCTTCGACAACTTCTGGCGCGAGACATTGAAGCCGGAGACGGCCTTTCGCGGTTATCTGAACACCTCGCTGACGGCGATTATGATGACCTGCGTGGTGATCGTATTAATCGATTCAGTGGTGCGCTGGCGACGCACTTTGCGCAGCAAAGGAGACCAGGATCAGAAGAACCAAAAAGCGGCGTAGGGTTCAGCTTTGCGCCGCTTTTTAAGCGGCGGGCCTGGCCCATCGAGTGATCTTTATGTGCGCCTGCGATGCCGCAATCTCATCCAGCATCCAGACTTTGTGGAAGCCTTCGCGCGAAATGCCCGAAAGGGTTTTGAGTAATAAATCATACTGAAACGTGATGGCATCGGGAGGAACGACACGTTTGCGGCGGGCGTTGCGCGCCAGGCAAACAGCGAGCGGGATATTGAAGATCATGGCGACGGTGTTGAAGCCGGCTCGCCGCGCCAGGTCGATCAATGGGCGGCGGTCTTCGCGTTTGAGGCTGGTCGCATCGGCCACGGTTAAACGTCCGAGCCCAAGGCGCATCTCGATGATCGAATGCATCAACTCGAATGCCAGCGGCGTGACGCGCTGATCGCCCGAATCATCGCAGATCATGGCGCGGCACTGGTCTGAAGAAACGATTTGGGCGGGTTTGAAGTGTCTGGCGGCAAAGCTCGACTTGCCGCACCCTGCCGGGCCGACCAGCATCACCAGCGTATTTCGCGGAATCGTGATTCTATCCAATCCGAGTTAATTGATGCTTCACACTGCGCGGTAGCCGTCGGTATCGCGCAGGATGCGGCCATCTTCTTCGAGCTTTTCCAGATGCGCAATCGTTGAGCGTTCCGCCAGCCCCCACATCGCCGGCGTCACATCCGTATAGGCGACCGGGACGATCTCTTCCGGCAACGACGCCCCGGCGCGCACGGCTGCGAGTATCTTGTTTTCGCGCTCGGTGCGATGCGACACGTATTCTTCGAGTTTGTTACGTGCATTACCAATGGCCGGGCCGTGCGCCGGAAACAACGATGACAGGTTCGGCAGCGCCAGCAGTCTGTGCAGCGAATCGAAGTACTGTCGCATGTTGCCTTCGGGCGGATCAATCACCACCGTGCCGAGGCCAACTACCAGATCGCCGGTGATGATCGCGCCGGTCTTTTCCTCATAAAAACAGAGGTGGCCGCGCGTGTGCCCCGGCGTGTGCAGGGCGCGCAATCGCCAGCCGGGCTCGCCTTCGAGATCAATCAGTTCGTTATCTTCGATCAAACGATCAACCGCAATTGAACGCGCCACGCGCTCGGCGGTCAACGCTTGCGCGGCGACCTTGACGCCGAGCCGACGGCGCAGGTGGTTCACTCCGCCCGTATGATCGGGATGATGATGCGTCAAGATGATCTCGCGCACCCGACGGCCTTCGCTGACGAGCGCATCAATGAACTGGTCAAGCTCGCGCTGCTCTTCTTCGTAAGGCGACGCCGGATCGATGATCACCACGTCGTTGCCGCCGACGATGTAACAGTTGGTGTGCGTCGCCGGCGGCAGCGTTGGCGTCCTGACAGGAAAGAGAAAAATGCCTGGGCGAAACTCGATGCGCCGCACCATGCCGCGCTGCGCCTCAGGGATAGCGGTTAGTAATGAAGGCCACTCTTCGACGCGGCGCGGATTATTAGCCAGCGTGCGAATGATGTGCAAGGTCGGCGGTGCCATGATGATTTCGCCGCGCTGCCAGGTGGCAAGCGCCTCAGCCGGGCGAATCCATTCGGCGGTTTCAAGCTCACCGGCGTCGACCAGCACATCCTGATTTTCAGGCAGCCAGGCCAGAAAGAACCACGTATCAAAGCGGCGCGGCGCGAACGGCGGCGTCACCCAGCGGCCTGCCGCAACCAGCGCATCGCGCGTGATGGCGAGATGATTCGCTGCGAGGATTTGCCGGAACGTCCTTTCGCCGGCAGCCAGAGCGCGGCGGGCCTCGGCAATCTCGGCGGCGGGTAATTGGCCTGTGCCTTCGGCAAGCAATACGCCGGTCTCTTCAAAGACTTCGCGCACGGCGCATGCGCGCATCATTGCGTCGTCGCCTGAACAACCGGCAACCGGCGTTTCCAGATCTTCTTTTTCAAGCTGGCCGCCGGGGAAAGCATGAAAGCCGCCCATAAACGCGAGCCTGGAGCTGCGTTTGACCCAGAGCAGTTTCGGGTCTTCCGGGTCTTTAAGAATGATGATTGAGCCTGCATCTTTCGGTGTCGCTGCCATAGTCGTGACTATAACATGAAGCGTCGGCGTCGCGCAGTTCGGCAATTGGCGGGAAAGCAAAAAGCCCTCGCGCGGAGGGCCTTTTCTCGAACTTGCCAGGCGATGAAGAGCAGTACAGGTTAACGGTTCACTATCTTCGTCCCCGGCGGATAATCGGCCTTGAAGGTGCCTTCCGAGATCACGCCGTTGACTTTCAAATTGCTTAATGTGAAGGTCGTCACATCGTTATTCGATTCGACCACTTGATACTTCGTCGGCAGCCAGGTCGATTGGTCTACCCACAGCGTCAGCTTTTGCAAAGACGACTTCGACTTCGGCGTCAGTTCCAACTTGGCCATGCCCTGCTCGTCGCCAATGTGGGTAATATTATACTGGCGTTTGAGATCAGGCACCGATGTGTAAGGCGTGGCAACGAAGGCATACTCGCTGTTTTTTGATGCCTGCGCCTTGCGGGAAGATATATAGGCCGTCTTGGTTGCCTCTTGATAGAGGGTGATTCGGTCGCCGACGATCCAAATCGTCTGGCCTCTGGGGACAACGTAATTGATTCTGACTTTGTCGTTGTTTTTGCCCGCATGCTTAAAGAAAATCTGGCCGCTATATTTCTCTGTGCCGCCGATGTTCGGGTCACGCTTTGCCTGATCCATGTTTGCAAAGATCGTCGTGATCTTCGCCGCCTCTCTCTGCATGTTGTTGAGGATTTGATCCAACTGGCCATTGGGCGCTGCGGCTGAATTAGAAATGGTTGTTGCGATAAAAAGCACAATGAGTATTGTGGTCGCAATTCGCTTCATCCTGATAACTCCTTCTGGGGTTCAATGCGATGAGATTCGTCCACGCGTCTTTGTTATTTTTCATACACCTGATATTTGATTTTGCCTGTCGCGTTGTCGGTCACTGTTTCGATGCGCAAGATCTCGACATCGTGGCCATAGATCTTTGATAAATACTTGCCTATTTCCACTGGGTTCGGCTGGCTTGTGCCAAGCTCTTCGCTGGTGACGACGTAGCGCGGCGCGAGTTCGGCATCTGCGGAATGAAAGAGGTTGTTCGGCGCAAAGAAGACGAACGCCAGGATCAGCACACACATCAAGTCGTATTGCCAACTGCCGCGTTCATAAGACCAGAACAACGTCTTCTTCAAGGTTATGAACAGTAGTTTCATCGCTTGATTCCTTCAGCTTGAATCCGCGCTTCGACGACGTGACCGTCGCGCATCTCGATGATTCTATCCGTCAGCTTGGCGGCTTCCGGGTTGTGCGTGATCATCACGATGGTCTGACCGAATTCACGATTCAGGTTGCGCAGCATATCGAGCACGACCTGCGAATTCTCTGTATCAAGATTACCGGTCGGCTCGTCGGCCAGCAAGATCGCCGGGCGCGTGACGATGGCGCGCGCGATGGCGACGCGCTGCTGTTCGCCGCCCGATAGCTCAAGCGGTTTGTGGTGCATTTTGTCTTCGAGACGCAGCAGGCGCAAGACTTCACGCCGACGAGCCGCATCGCCTTCGCCGTTCTTGCTGTGGATGCGCTCGGCGAGTTTCAGATTGCCGTCGGCGGACAGCGTCGGAAACAGGTTGAAGCGTTGAAAGACGAAGCCGATCTTGCGGCGGCGCACGTCTGTACGCTCGGCATCACTCATCTCGGTGATGTCTTCGCCGTCAATGCGGACGCGCCCCGAAGTCGGTTGCAGCATCCCGCCGACGATGTGCAGGAAGGTCGATTTGCCGCAGCCCGACGGCCCCATGATCGCCACGTATTCGCCTTCGCGTATCTGTACGTTGACGCCGCGCAGGGCCGCCACGTCTACCTTGCCGACGTGGTAGACCATCTTCAGGTCAATGGTTTCAAGAACGTCTTTCATCTGGTCACTACTCATAGCTGATCGCCTCGACCGGGTCAAGGTTGGCGGCGCGCATGGCCGGATAGAGCGCGCCGATCACTCCACCGAGAAAGCCGATCAGGGCGGCAATCAACAGCCATCGCGGTTGCAGGTCGATCTTCAGGCGCGTGTTGTGTTCGATCAAAAACTTGCCGGCGATGGCGACCAGAAAGCCGAATCCGATGCCGAGCGCGCTGATCAACGCCGCCTCTTTTTCAATCGCCATGACGATGAATGATTTGGATGCGCCGAGACTTTTCAGTATGCCGATCTCGCGCGTCCGTTCGATGATCGTCGTGTACATGCCGAGCAGAATCACCAGCGTCGAGATGACCAGCGCCAGGCCGATGACGACATCGAGAAAAATATCGACGGCACGAAAGCTCTGGCCGTAGAGCGACGGAATTTCGCTGGTCAACAAAACGTGATTGCCGGGGTAATACTGTTGAATCGTCGCCTTCACCTGTTCGGCGAGTTCCGGGCGGTCGCACTTGATCATCAGAAACGAGCAGTTTTCTGCGCCGCCGAATAATTGCTGCATGGTATATAGCGGAATCTTGATGCGCGCCAGCAGCGACGGCGCATAAATGCCGACCACCGTAAATTCATGGCCGAGCGCCTTGATGCGGCTGCCGACTTTGACCGGCTGACCGTCATCGCCCGTATTGTGCTCGGCGTAGTAACCATCGACGATGGCTTCGTTGTCGCGGTCGCTGCGCCCATCGTCGAGCCCCCGGCCTTCGACGATGTGCAATTGCGTCGCTTCAATAAAGCTTGAGTAATCGATGCCGTCAACCAACTCGAAGCCAATCGCGCCGACGCCTGACTGTATCCACTCGCCTACCGGTGTGGCAACGGCAACGCCGGCGACGGGCGGCTTTGGCTTCACGTCCGGGTCTTCAGCCGTCGGTTGGACGCCTTTCATAATGGCATCGGCGTAGCGCGCCGACAAGCGCAAAGGATTGGCCGAAAACGATAGCTCGCCGCCGGGAAAGAAACGCACTTCCGCATCGACGTTCGCCTGCCGGTCAGTCGAATCGCGCATCATGCCGCGCGCCAGGCCGACGAAGAGGACGACCAGAATAACGCCGAGGGCGACGCCGATAATGCTGATGGCAGTGCGCAGCGGTCGCTGGCGGATGTTGGCGACGATCAGACTATCCATGTTCGGTTCAGCGGTGGTTGGCGTTTCGTGATGCAGGCTGCTTACCTGCCGGGGCATCCTCGGCAGCCTTCTTCGGCCTTAAATCTTTGCGCGGCGCGTCGAGATCGACATCTTCGAGATGCTCGGTGTTATCGATATGAAACAGGCCCGGCGGCAAATCGATATTGGTTTCGATGGAATCTTTCGCCAACTCAAGCTCCAACTGATAACCGTCGTTGCGGCGGTCAATGGTGATGACCCCTGGCCACTGGCGATTGCTGTTTGGCAACGTGAACCAGGCGGTGTATTTTACATCACTTGCCAGCCGGCCTTCGCCATTCTCGAAAACTTGCTGGCGAGTGAGCGGCGTGTCAGGCAGCGTGCGGTCAAACCAGAACTTGCGGCGCAACTTGGCCTGTCCGCCTTCACCGCGTTCGATCACATAAACCACATAGTAGGTCTTTTCAACCAGGCGCTTGGATTTGCCGGGCTGTGTATCCGGTTCGCTAACATGGACTTCTTCACGGAAGACATCGTGGCGCTCATCCGCCGAAATCGGCTTGATCAAAACCGCGTCGGTGATGTGCTGCGGTCGCATGTTGATCAAGCCGCCGGCGCGACTGATCTCCGACTCTTTGCTCTGCTGCACCTCCGCCGCGTTCAGGCGCTCGATGTCTTTGAGGTTAGAGCCGTGAATGAAGTGCCGTTTGTCATCCGGGTAGAAGATGGAGAGTTGAAATTCTTTGCCGTCGCTGGCCATATCGGCAATCTTTTTGCCGATGAAGGTCACCCGCATGAAGGTATTTTCAGGCCGCTGAAAACGCAACAGACCCGCCGCCGCAGGGAACTGCTCGGCCTCGGTCTTCTTGCCGGTGAAGTAATTGCGCACGACGACGTTTTCTACTTGCATCGCCAGCGTGTTGATCTGACTGTAGGCATTGATGCGTCGGACCAGATCATCGAGCGGCACCGGCTGGTTGACCGGCAGTAATTCATTAACTTTGACCTTCTTGACGCACCCCGAACTGAGCAAGGCAACGGCCAGGATCAATATGATAAAAGATCGAGAGTTTCTCACGGGTAAAATGACTCCCACACAGTCTAGCAACGCACAGAGGCCGCAAATGCTAATAAAGTAAACATTGACGGTAACAAAGGAGAGGATTCATTGTCAACGAACCCATCTTAGCAGCGCGCCGCCAAAAGCGTCAAACTAGGCGTCGCCGGTCATGCCGAGCGCTCGCCTCCGGGCCTCGGTGATTCGATTCATGAAGACAAACACACGGTTGCAGGGCAGTAGGCCGGCGGCAAGTTTGCGCGCCCGACTGCGCCGCCTGATTGGCGGTTAGGCGGCGGGCCGTTTACACTGCTTGCAGGAGCAAAATATGCCGAGACTCAAGAAAAGCATTGGCGGACGCGAGCCGAGTCTCTTTGAGGAACTGAACGAGGAGGAGTCAATCTTGGCTGAAACTGATCCGCACGCGCGCCCGCTTGCCGACCGCATGCGCCCACGCACGCTCGCCGAGTTTGTCGGGCAGGAGAAGATTATCGGTCAGGGCCGCGCCCTGCGCCGCATGCTTGAAGAAGATCGCCTGCAATCGCTCATCTTCTGGGGGCCGCCGGGTACCGGCAAAACGACGCTCGCGGCGCTCATCGCCGAACACACCGCCGCGCGCTTCATCACCTTCAGCGCCGTCACCAGCGGCATTCGCGAAGTGCGCGAGGTGATGAAAGCCGCCGACGAGTTCCGCCGCCAGACGAACCGCCGCACCGTCGTCTTCATCGACGAAATCCATCGCTTTAACAAAGCGCAGCAGGACGCCTTTCTGCCGTTTGTCGAAAGCGGCACGATCATTCTGATCGGCGCGACGACAGAAAACCCGTCTTTTGAAGTGAACTCAGCTTTGCTGTCGCGCTCGCGCGTCTTCACCCTCGAATCGCTCTCGGCAGAGCATCTCGTGGCCATCTTAGCGCGCGCCATCGAAGATGCCGAGCGTGGGCTTGGCGAGGAGCGCGTCGACACCACCGACGACGTTCTGCGGGCCGTGGCCGCCTACGCTTCAGGCGACGCGCGAATCGCCTTGAACACCCTGGAGCTTGCCGTGTCGATAGCCGAAGCCGACGCCATCGGCGCGCGCGTCATCACGACAGAGGTGTTGAGCGAAGCCATGCAGCGTGCCGCCTTGCGTTATGATAAGAATGGTGAGGAGCATTACAATTTTATATCGGCCTTCATCAAATCAATTCGCAACTCGGACGCTGACGCGGCGGTTTACTGGCTGGCGCGCATGATCGAAGCCGGCGAAGACCCCATGTTTATCGCGCGGCGGCTGGTGATTCATGCATCTGAAGACATCGGGCTGGCCGATCCGCAGGCGCTCGCGCAAGCGGTCGCCGCGATGCAGGCAACGCATTTCGTCGGCCTGCCTGAAGCGCGGCTGGCGCTCACGCAAGCGACTCTTTACCTGGCGCTGGCACCGAAATCGAACTCGGTGCTGACGGCCTACATGGCGGCGGCGAAAGATGCGCTGGAGACCGAGCAGCAGCCTGTGCCGCTGCACCTGCGCAACGCTCCAACGTCATTGATGAAGCAACTCGGCTATGGCAGCGGTTATCAATACGCCCACGACCGCGAAGCGGGCAGAGCAGATGAAATGGTGTGTTTGCCTGAGGCGTTGCAGGGTCACACCTATTACGAGCCAAACGAGCGCGACAAGCCGAAACGCCAATAGCTCAAGCGCCGCAACCACTCAACCGCGCGCCGCGCATTAAAGGTCAAGTGTTATGCCGACGACGACCATTACCATCTCGACGAAACACGACAAACAAGTGATTGATATTACTCAGCGCGTTCAGCAGTATCTATTGCAGATCGGCGCGAGCGATGGCCTGTGCAATGTTTTCGTTGCGCATACCACCGCCGGCATCACTACGGGGGAAGCCATTGAAGGCACCGACGAAGATTTGATGGAGACGCTTGAAAAGATGATCCCGGCGATTCGCTTTCGCCATGCACACGACCCGTCGCATGCGCCAGATCACATGATCAGTTCGATTATCGGCGCGAGCCTGACGGTGCCGGTGCGCGGCGGCAAGCTCTTGCTCGGCACCTGGCAGCGCATCTTGTTTGTCGAATGCAACGGCCCACGCAACCGCGAAGTGGGGATCACCGTGCTGCGGGATTGAGCCGGAGTGATTGCCGGAGTGATTGAATGTAGCGTCTTCGGTCTTGCCAGTCAGGAAGGAAAACCTTTGATTCAGGACAGTCGGGAAGTAATTCAGGACGGTCGGGAAGGGGGCTTGCCCCGGCATTCTCTAACTGAGCAGGACGGTCGGGGGCGAGCCCCCTTCCTGACTGCTAAGACACCAGCTTTCCTTTCCTACTGTAAGCGCAGTGCTCGACTGATCGTGGTTGACCGGGTTCATTCGCCGATGAATTCGCGGCTCCAGAAGACGAAATCGGTAGCCGCCGGCTCGCTGCCTGCCTGCCTGAGCAGCATGGCGATCTGGCCGCGATGATACCACGAATGGCCGAACAACTGCGTCAGGATGTCTTCGATGCGATTGCGAAAGCGCGGCCCGTCGAGGCTGCGGTATTCGAAGACACGAGCCATCTCGGCTTCATCCAATCGCTCGAAGTATGCCGACCATGCAGCATGGATCTCTTCGGCCATGGCTTTGACGGTGTCGAGCGCGAGATTTTTCGGAAAAAATTCTGTCGGGCCTTCCGCCAGGACGCCGAAGCGATAAAGCCACAGCCGGCGTGCCAGCATCATATGCGCGAACAGTTCAATGGCCTTGTGATATTCCGGCGTCGCGCGTTTATCTTCTGAGATGGCATCAAACGACGCCAGGACTTTCGCGTGCGCGTCTATTTCATAATCAAACCAGCGGCGATAGCGCTCTACGTTGTTCGTGTTCATGATCGACTCGTTGATTCAAAAGATGGATTCGCCTCTTTGCTTAAATCCGGGGTATCTTCTGGCGCATCTCCCAGCCATTGATAGTCATTTTACAGGCCCATCAGGACAAAGCCAATAGGGGGGTTCATGAATCGGATGGTTTCGTTGACAACCTGCAGGCTAGACGGTAGATTCACTGTTTATGTTCGGGCGCATAAACTTGCCTCTTGTCATGGCCGTTGCGCCCGGTTGTCTGCGACGCTTGAGCGCTCACAAAATGGCCGTTGTTTGACTCTCACTCGTGTGGGCGATAAGATTTTTATTGAGCCTTATTCATTATTGCCAACATCGCCGTTGCCTGTCGCCCGCCGGCGCGACGGGCGTTTAGAAAGAGGATAGAGAATGGCTGTTGATTCCAAGATTGGCGACAATTTTTTGACCACCACCGTGAGCGGCGTCGTCAACTGGGCACGCGGCGGATCGCTCTGGCCCATGCCCTTTGGCACTGCCTGCTGCGCCATCGAATTCATGTCGGTGGTCTCGGCCCACTACGACCTGGCGCGCTTCGGTGCCGAAGTCGTGCGCTTCTCGCCGCGCCAGTCCGACCTGCTCATGGTCATGGGCACGATTACCGACAAGATGGGGCCGGTGCTGAAGAAAATCTATGACCAGATGCCCGATCCCAAGTGGGTTATCTCCATGGGCGCATGCGCGACTTCGGGCGGTTTCTATCGCGCCTATCACGTCATGCAGGGCATAGACGAAATCATCCCCGTAGACGTTTACATTCCCGGCTGCCCGCCTTCACCTGAAGCCGTGCTGCAAGCCGTCTTGATGATTCAAAAGACCATCAAGACCGAGAAGATTAACGATCCCTACGCGCGCGAGGAATTGCGCCTGCAAATGCGCAAAGAGATTACCGAAAGCGCGCCGAAGCCGCTGCTTATCGCCGAGCAGCAAGCGCGCGAAGCGGTGCGCCTCGTACACATCACTCGCGAGCCGGTGGCTCCGCGAAACCCAATCGTCGCGCTCGTCGAAGATCGCTTCAAGGAAGAGCTTCTCGACGTTAACGATTTTCGCGGCGACCTGTCGATCACCGTAAGGCCCGACCGCATTCAAGATATTTGCCGCGCGCTCAAAGAAGACCCGACGACGAAGTTCGATCTACTGTCGACGGTCACCGGGCTCGATGATCTCGGTTATCCCGACAAGACCCGCGACCAGCGCTTCAATGTCGTCTATCACATGTATTCGATAGATCACGGCCATCGCGTGCGCGTCAAGGTGCCGCTGCCGGAGAGCCGACCTGAAGTCGACACCGTCAGCAGCATTTGGAAGACGGCGAACTGGTGGGAGCGCGAAACCTTTGACATGTTCGGCATCAACTTCCGCTACCACCCGGACCTGCGCCGCATCCTCTGCCACGAAGAATTCGTGGGCTACGCGCTGCGCAAGGATCACGATCCGGGCGGGCGCACGCCACTGTCGCGCGATTACAAGCTGCCCATCGAATACAAGACGCAATGGGAAGGCCACGAGGTTGATCGCCTGGCACCCGAACCGACGATCATCAATGTCGGCCCGTCGCATCCGGCAACCCATGGCACACTGCGCATCGTGGCGCGCCTGGACGGCGAAAAGATCATCGAGTCGGATGCCGAGATCGGTTACCTGCACCGCTGCTTCGAGAAGATGGCCGAAACCCACCAGTGGAATCAGGTCATCCCTTACACCGACCGGCTGAACTATTGCTCGTCGTTTCTCAATAACGTCGGCTACGCCTGCGCGGTCGAGAAGCTGCTCGGCATCGAAGTGCCGAAGCGCGTGCAGTACATTCGCGTCATCCTCGGCGAACTGTCGCGCATCATGGATCACATGGTCTGCATCAGCACAAACCTTGTGGATCTCGGCGCTCTCACCAATTTCTGGTATGCGTTGGAGTTGCGCGAAGAGATTTACGACCTGCTCGAAATGACGGCGGGTGTGCGCATGATGGTCAGCTACGTGCGTGTCGGCGGCCTGGCGTCGGATCTGCCGAAGGACTTCATCCCGCGCTGCCGCGAGGTGCTCGGTCGCATCCCCAAGTACATCGGCGATCTGGTCAAGCTGAATATGGGGAATATCATCTTCAAGGACCGCGCCGTCGGCATCACGGCGATAAGCGGCAAGGAGGCGATTGATTGGGGCTTCACCGGGCCAATGCTGCGCGCCGCCGGTGTGCCCTATGACATCCGCCAGAATCACCCTTATTCGAGCTACGACGATTTTGACTTTGAAATCCCCATCGGCAACACCGGGGACATGTACGACCGCTTCCTGGTGCGCTTTGAAGAGATGCGGCAGAGCTTGCGCATCGTCGAACAGGCGCTTGAGAATCTCCCCGAAGGGCCATACCAGGTCGATGATCGCCGCATCACGCTGCCACCGAAGAGGGGCGTCTACACCAACATCGAAGACTTGATGAACCACTTCAAGTTGCAGATGCACGGCATACAAGCGCCGCCGGGCGAGGTCTATGGCTACACGGAGGCCGGCAATGGCGAGCTTGGTTTCTACATCGTCAGCGACGGCTCGATGCGCCCGTGGCGCGTACATGCGCGCGGCCCATGCTTCCCATTATTCTCAGCCTTCCCGAAGATGGTCGAGAACCATCTGCTGGCCGATGCCGTCGCGGCGCTCGGCAGCTATAACATCGTCGCCGGCGAGCTTGACCGTTAGTTGGTTGGCGGCGATTTGAATCCCGTAGTTGCGATTGCGTGAGAGATAGCGTAAGGTTGGGCGCAATCGAAGCGATTGCGCTACATCTCAGGAGTGCTTGACTGATGATTGAATTCAGCGAAGAGGCGATGCGCGAGTATCAAAAGATACTCAGCCGCTACCCGGAAAAGCGCGCGGCAGTGCTGCCGGTGCTGACCCTGGCGCAGCAGGAATTCGGCTGGATCTCCGAAGAAGTTGCCGAATACGTCGGCAGCTTGATGGATTATCCGCCGGCGGACATGAAAAGTGTATCGAGCTTTTACGTCTTGCTGCGGCAAAAACCGGTCGGCAAATATCATCTGGAGATCTGCCGCAACGTGAGTTGCTGGCTGCGCGGCGCTACGGGCTGCATGAATGAAGCCAAGCGCCTTCTAGGAGTCGAGGCGCAAGAGGTCACCGCCGATGGCCTGTTCAGTTGGGACTTCACCGAATGCCTCGCGTCATGCGGCACGGCAGTGGCGATGCAGGTTGGGAATCGCTACTTTGAAGACCTGACGCCCGAAAAGATGGGCGCGGTCATCGAGCAACTGCGCAAGGAATCGGCAGGCTAATAACCTGGCGCTGGTCTGCGAAACGATTGGCGCAAGGCTGCGTCCTGCGTGTGAGATTGACGAGAGAAAGATAGGCTGCGATGGGCAAACAGATACTGCTGGCAGATATTGACAAGCCGGGATTGGACAGGCTCGAAGTCTACCGCCGGCTGGGCGGCTACAAGGCGCTTGAGAAAGCCTTGGAGATGGAACCGAGCGCCGTCATCGATGAAGTGAAAGCGAGCGGCCTGCGCGGGCGCGGCGGCGCAGGTTTCCCGACCGGCATGAAGTGGAGCTTCGTGCCGCGCAACACCGGCAAGCCGACCTATCTGCTCTGCAACGCCGATGAGAGCGAGCCGGGCACCTTCAAAGATCGCCTGCTGCTGGAGCGCAATCCGCACGCGCTGATCGAAGGGATGGCGATTGCCGCGTATGCGCTTGATTGTCATCTGTCTTACATTTACATGCGCGGCGAGTTCGGCTTTCTCATCAAGCCGATCAACCGCGCGCTTGGTGAAGCCTATGCCGCAGGCATTCTCGGCCCGTCGGTGTTGGGCAAAGATTACGCGCTCGATATGTACCTGCATCTCGGACAGGGGGCGTACATCTGCGGCGAAGAAACGTCGTTGATCGAATCGCTCGAAGGCTATCGCGGCTATCCGCGCATCAAGCCGCCATTCCCGGCAGTGAGCGGCTTTCTCTCATCGCCTACGGTGGTCAACAACGTCGAGACGCTCGCCGCATTGCCGTGGATCATCGAAAACGGCGCGGCGGCCTATGCAGCTATCGGCACGGAGAAGAGCAAGGGCACGAAGTTGTTTTCCGTATCAGGCCACATCAACAAGCCGGGGGTTTACGAAGTCGATCTGGGCTATCCGCTGCTCGATTTCATTAACCATGAGTGTGGCGGCATGGCGAACGGTCGCCAATTGAAAGCGGTGATTCCGGGCGGCTCAAGCGTGCCTGTATTGCGCGCCGATGAGTGCGACGGCGTCTTGCTCGATTACGAGTCGCTGGCGAAGGCCGGCACGATGCTCGGTTCGGGCGGCTTCATCGTCTTTGACGATACGGTGAAGATGCCCGAATTGCTTTCGGTGATCGCAGACTTTTACGCCCACGAATCCTGCGGCCAGTGCACGCCGTGCCGCGAAGGTACAGGCTGGGCGGCAAAAGTCCTGCACAACCTCATCGCCGGCAAAGGCAAGAAGACCGACATCGATCTGCTGTTGAAGATCTGCGACCTGATGGAAGGCAAAACCATCTGCCCGCTGGCCGACGCCGACGTGATGCCGATTCGCAGCTTCGTCACCAAGTACCGCGACGAGTTTGAAGCGCTGTGCACGAGTTAGTGAGAAATAGATGCGGCAAGTCAAAATCATCATCGAAAAACATGCCGATGGGTACGTGGCTTATCCACTAGGACTGAAAGGTGTGGTGGTGGGCGAAGGAGACACGTATGACGAAGCGTTAGCCGACGTGCAATCGGCCATTCGCTTTCACATTGAAAGTTTCGGCGATGAATCTTTTGAGCCGGACGAGCCGCCGGTACTTGAAGCCTTCATCGTTGAAATTGGGGTTGCCGCATAGTGCCGAAGTTTCCCATTGACGCGCCGAAAGAACGAGTGATCAGAGCTTTGACGGCGCTTGGTTTCAGATGGTGCGCGAGCGAGAGCATATTTCGATGGTGCGTGAGAATCCCGATGGTACACGGACGCCGCTAACCATGCCGAATCACCCGCGCCTCAAGAGTTCGATGCTACGAACGATCTGCGGGCAGGCTGGAATAGCGCGAGATGAATTTCTGAAGGCTTACGAACAGAACTAAATGCGACGGGATTGTGATCCCTGTTTTGGGAAATTGAGCAATGCCAAAGTTCATTCTTAACGATCAAGAAGTCGAAGCGAAGCCGGGGCAGACGATCATTCAGGCTGCCGAGGATCACGGGATGGAAATCCCGCACTACTGCTATCACGCCGACCTGCCGATTGACGGCAACTGCCGCATGTGTCTGGTCGAGGTCGAGAAGATGCCGAAGCTGACGCCCGCCTGTACGACCATGGTGAGCGAAGGCATGGTGGTGCGTTCGGCCAACGAGCGCGTCAAGACGGCAGTGCGCGGCGTGCTGGAATTCCTGCTGATCAATCATCCGGTCGATTGCCCTGTGTGTGATCAGGCGGGCGAATGCCGCTTGCAGGATTACTATATGGTTTACGGCCTGCACACCAGCGAGATACCGCAATCGCTGAAAGTCCATAAGGCCAAGGCCGTCGATCTCGGCCCGGTGATGCTCGATCAGGAACGCTGCGTCGAATGCTCGCGCTGCATACGCTTCTTCGAGCACGTCACCAAGACCGGCGAGTTGCAATTTTTCGGGCGCGGCGATCATGTGCGTATCGGTACGATCAACAACGAAAAACTGAACAACCCTTACTCCGGCAACGTCGCCGAGATTTGTCCGGTCGGGGCGTTGACCTCGCATGATTTTCGCTTCAAGGCGCGCGTCTGGTTTTTGCACTCGACGGATTCGATTTGCGGCGGCTGTTCGACCGGCTGCAATGTGCGCCTCGATCACCGCGACGGCACGCTCTTCCGCTTGCAGGCGCGGCGCAATGTGGAGGTCAACAAGAGTTGGCTTTGCGACGAAGGCCGCCTCAGCTTTCACGAACTCGACAACGGCGAGCGCGTCCTGCGCCCGATGATCAAAGGCGGCGACGGCACACAGTCTCCGGCAACCTGGGACGAAGCGGCGCAGGCGGTTGATGCGCGCTTGAAGGAGATCGCCACTGCCAGCGGCGCAAGCGCCATCCTCGGATTCGCGTCGCCTTCGGCAACCAACGAAGCGCTCTACCTGTTCAAGCAATATGTCGGCGGGCAGATCGGCGCAAGCCTTTTCGATTTTCGCACCGATTCGGAAGACCAGCGCGTCACTGAAAAAGAAGACGACATCCTGCGTCATCGCGACAAGCACCCGAATACGATGGGCGTATTGAAACTCGACTTGATGAGCCCGGCGCTTGGCGGCATCGACGGTGCCATCCGCCGAGCGCGCGACGGCGAGCTCAAGGCTGGCGTGATCATCTACTTCAAGCCGCTGGTGGCGCGTGCGACCGATGTGGAAGCCGAAGCGAAGATTGCCGAATTGGTAAAGGCGCTTGAATACGCCGTCGTGCTGGCCGCGCACCAGGCGGACTGGCAAGCGAATGCCAGCGTCGTGCTACCGGTCGCCGCATGGTCTGAAGAAGACGGCACCTATACGAATTACCAGGGCCGCGTGCAACTCGCGGCCAAAGCGATTGAGCCGGGCGGCGACATCCTGCCGGTGTGGGAAGTCTTCGCCATGTTGCTGCATGTCAGCGGCGCAGAGTCGCGCTGGATGACGCCTGACGAGGTGTTCGCGACGATGACCGAGCGCGCGTCGGCTTTCCAGGGCCTGCAACTCGACCAGCGGCGCTTGCCCGGCGTACTGGCAACCGCGTAACCAGGATTCAGGATCAGGGATTCAGGATTCAGCCTGCACATAACCCGTGAACTGCTAGACCAGCAGCTAATTGGTTCGCTCTTGAATTCCGATCCCGAATCCCGAATCCTGAACCCTGAATCTTTTATGAAAAAAGCAGCAAAAGTAATCAATGTCTCAGAGAAAGCGGCAAAAGATAGCTCGCTCGTCAAAGATATTCTCGGCCCGCTCGTCGGCATGGGATTGACGCTGACGCGCATGAAGGACAACCTGACGGGCAAAGTCAACGCGACGATCCGCTACCCGGAAGAGCGCCGCACCTATTCCGACCGTTATCGCGGCGCGCACATTCTGACGGCGCGCGAAGACGGCAGCCCGCGCTGCGTCGCCTGCTATATGTGCGCCACCGCCTGCCCGGCTGATTGCATTTACATCGAGGCGAAAGAGGTGGCTGATCCGCTGATTGAAAAAGCGCCGGCGCGTTTCGAGATTGACATGTTGCGCTGCGTCTTCTGCGGCTTCTGCGTCGATGCCTGTCCCGAAGAGGCGATCATCATGAGCCGCGAGACGGAAATCTCTGCGTTCACTCGCGAAGAGACGATCTGGGGCATCGAGCGCTTGATGAAGCGCCCGGAATTGCCGGAATTCGGACTGGGCTATAGGCCGAATCAACAACTCGTCGACAGCACGCTCGCCTTCACGCCGAAGAAGCCAGAGCCGCAGCAGATGGCCGGTCGCGTGACCTTGAAGGAGGCGGCGACCATGATTCCGCACGTTACCTTCGAGCCGGAAACCGGTGAAGAATAAGCGCAATGGGCGCAGCCGCAGGCTCGCAAAATTTGTAGCTTTTGTTATAATATGCTGCGCCGCGCGGGATCTTTAACCGGCTGATATTCGTTGCCGAGATGCCGTCCAACGCTTGCGGCCCGCATGGAATTTCCATAACCCGTATGCGCCATACGCAATGAGTTCATGCTTGACTCTCGAAGTCAAATCAGCCAAATTTATAAGGCTGACAGGTTGGATCATTTTCTTAGCTGAAACTCTCGAAAAGGAGGCTTGGTCTTAAATGACTTATGTTATTGCGGAACCCTGCATAGGGACGAAGGACACGGCATGTGTGGACGTTTGTCCGGTCGATTGCATTCATCCGCGAAAAGATGAACCGGAGTTCGAAGGAGCCGAACTGCTCTACATTCATCCGGATGAATGCATCGATTGTGGCGCGTGCGAACCTGCCTGTCCCGTGCAAGCGATCTTTACCGAAGACGACCTGCCAGAACAATGGCGGCACTTCACGAAAATCAACGCCGACTGGTACAACCGATAATCATGGAGCATCAAGTTTGACGTACGTGATTTGTGAACCATGCATTGGCGCGAAAGAGTTGGCTTGCGTTGATGTATGCCCGGTTGATTGCATACAGGGCGGGCCCGATGAGCCGCAGATGTACATTGACCCGGTCACCTGCACGGATTGCGCCGCCTGCGAGCCTGCCTGTCCGGTGTCAGCGATCTTTATCGAAGCAGACGTTCCGTCCAGGTGGCAGCACTTCATTAAGAAGAACGCGGATTTTTTCAAGGAGTAACCAGCGGTGCATACCAGCAAGAGGACGGCAAACTTGATCCGATAGCGCGACGTTAAGCGACATTCAGTTCAGCGGGAAAATCGATCTACCGAGCAGCAATGAGCCGGAGTTGACGAGTTCGCTCCGGCTCTTGCTTTCGCTGGCAAGGCGTCAGGCGCGAAAGTTTTTCATGTTATGCAGCAGCATCTTTTTGCCTTCTTGAAATCGCACTTCGATTTTATTCGGCTGCAAGGTGGTTTCGACCAGGCCCGGGCCAAACTTCGGATGACTGATGATGTCGCCCGCTGAATAATTGTGATTCATGTCATAGGCTTTTTGCGGGCGCGATGGGTCAATCGCAAATGCCTGGCTGGCTTTCGTGCGGCGCGAGCCTGTGCTGCGTTTGGTTGTGGCGGCGGCGTCAGACGCACCGGCGGTAGCCGCAGTTGCCGGCTTGCGCTTGAAATTATGCGTGCCGCTGCACATCGAACAGGTGACGCGGCGCACGATGTCGCCATCCATCGCCGCGATGATGTGCGTACGTTCTTCTTTGCAACTGCCGCAGTAGGATTCGATCTCTCCACCGACTCGGGGCTTTCTGTAGAGCATAGATTGAATATACCATCCGCTCTGGTCATTTGTCATTCGTCAGTAGTCGGTAGTCAGTGGCCGGTGGGCGATAACCGCTGATCACTTGCATTACAGCCGCCATCACTTGCCTTCAAGAGAGGGATTGCATGACGGGCTGAAAAAATTGATCGAAGCGTAACCCGCCCGCCGGCGACCGGCGACCGACTTCAGATTAATTCACGAAGTTTGCGGGCGGCGCGGTAGTGTATGCCTGTCGATTCGCTCGGCACTTCGCCGGGTCGGAACAAGCCGTCAACCCATCGCAGGTATTCGCCGACGGGCCGCTTGCTGATGATGGTGTGGTTGATTGCCTCGGCCTTCGCGTTGGCGACGATGTGATAGACGAAGCCGTCGGTGCCCCAGTAAACGCCGACTTCCCAGAGACCTTTCTTCATTTCGCGGCCATCCCGTTCGAGTACGGTGCCGTCAACCGCCGCGTTGATCGGCCCTTTCGCTTTGAAACTCTTGCCAGACATACCTTAGTTCTAGCGAAATCTCGCGCGCTGTGCAATATGCAACGGCGTTGCGCGCCGCTATACTTGATCATAGTTTGACCGATGGGGCGATTTTCGAGGACTCCGAAAAATAATGATGATCAATATTCTCTCGATTCGCTGCGGGCTATCCTTCGCGCCATACTTGACTGACGCCATGACCGGCTACTTGAAAGATGGGGCTTTCAAATCGCGCGTCGTCAAGCAAGGCGGCAACGGATTGATCCTGCGCTCTGCTGCCGAGATGGCATTGCGCTTTGAAGCGCGCCAAGCCGCGCTCGGTGATCAGGAAGCGCGGCATTATTCGGCCACCATCGATTTGCGGCGAGAGGTTTACGACATCCTGCGAATGGCGGATGAGGTCATTCTGGCCAACGTCGGCGAATCGCTGTTGCTCTCATACCCACAGTCCGAACTCTGGCTTGAGGCCAGTGTCATCGCGGCGCTGCTGCGTGCTTACGAGAAGGGCGTGAATGCGGATGCCGCTGACGGGGCGCTGCCTGAGTGGTTAAATGTTTCGACCGGCGCGGGCCGTTTGCTGTTGAGCGATCAACGCACTGGCCGCTGGGTCTTGCTCGGCGCGGATCACGTTGCTGAGCTTGAACGCCGTGCGCGATTGCTCGCGCCGGCTGGCCAATTCGTCCGCCGCGCAGGGCCGCCGACCCTGGCGATCAAAGGCGTAACCGTTCATCTGCAAACGGCTTTCAAACTCGCCGACTCGCTCGAAGCCTTTGCCGGCTCAGGCAATGTGATGGCATTTACAGAGCAAGCGCCGGGCTATGAACTGGCGGTCGAGAAGGCGACCGAAGGCATCGCCTTGCGCGACTTCGACCAGCGCGCCGCCCTGACGACGAGAGAAGCGCGCAAGTATGCCGCCATCCTGCGCGACGAACTTGCGCGACGCCGTGCCCAACAGTTCGAGCGCGGCGGCCTGCGCACGGTGGTCGCTGATGATGTTGGCGGGCGATGGGTATTGCAGTGGGGTGATGAGCTTTTGCTTACCGGCGATGCCTTGTCGTCATTGGCGGGAACTTCCAGTGATGCCACCGCTGACCATCTGGTAATGCGCCGCGATGGTGAATTTCTCGTGCTGCTTCAGCCAGCGACCGGGGCTACGGTTGCGCTCATCGATAGCGAAACCGAAGCGCTGCAACGCTGAAACGCGACAGGTTAAATTCAGCGAGGATCTTCGGGAGAACAACGTCGGCTTCACGTTGTATGATTCGCTACAAACTGCCCGACTTCGAGTCGTGTAGGGTTTCTTACGTTTTCTCGCGTGCTGAGAGCAGACTGAGGTTGACCATTCAGGCAACGATTTTCTTGATGTCGTCGACTTTTTCGAGAAGGTGGCCCATCTTTTCTTTCTTGGTCTTCAGGTAATTGCGCGTTACTTCGTGCGGCTCGACTTCGATCTTGAGACGCTCGACGATCTCAAGCCCGGCCTTTGTGAGCGCCGCGATCTTCTCCGGATTGTTCGACATCAAGCGAATTTTGCGCATTCCGAGTTGCTGCAAAATCTCCGCGCAGCATTCATAGGAGCGCAGATCGGCTTCAAAGCCGAGCGACAGGTTTGCTTCAACAGTATCCTGTCCGGCGTCCTGCAAGGCATAAGCGCGAATCTTATTGGTGATGCCGATGCCACGGCCTTCCTGCATTTGATAGACGATGACGCCATGGCCTTCCTGTTGGATCAGCCGCATGGCGTAATCAAGCTGGCGACCGCAATCGCATTTCAGCGAATGGAAGACATCGCCGGTCAAACACTGCGAATGAATGCGCACAGGGCTTGGTTGTTCGGCGCTCAAGTTGCCTTTGACGAGCACTGGGAATTCTTCGCCGCTGGCGAGACTCTTGAACCCTATGATGCGAAACTCGCCGTATTCAGTCGGCAACTTGGCTTCGGCGATGCGCTTGACGCCCGTACAAGGTTGCTCTCCTTCAGTGTGCTGTGCATGTTTACTGCGATTGTTCATGGCATTCTCACTCTCATCTACGCCGTCGGGTCAATGCCGGATTGCTGGAATTAGCCTTTTACAAGTACGGCATAGCGGCCAACTGCGGTTACGCGGCCAATCCGTGAGCCACTTAGGAAATTTTAGTGGGCGCACATGCCTGGGTCAAGTAAACTGCCTTATAAACCTTTAGACGCGCTCCTCTAGCCGCCGCCGATTCGCAGCGCGCCAAGCCGTTTGCGCGCCCTCGCCGGTTGTTGATATAGTGAGCGCACCGAAGGTGTAAGTCGTGAGTGACGCGGAGCAAACAATCAAACTGGATGTGCGCGAGGTCACGCCGCGCTCTAAGTCGAAGCGCCCTGTGCTGGTCGTCTTACAGGGACACGCCATAGGCCAGACCGTCACGCTCGATAAATCCTCCATGACAATCGGGCGCGGCTCGCATGCAGATTTCGTCATCCGTGACGACATCGCTTCGCGTTTGCATGCCGAAATCATCCGTCTCGAAGTCGAAGGCGCGATTGCCGAATACTACGTCAACGATCTCGGCTCAACCAATGGCACCTATTTGAATGGAACAAAAATTACCGGACAGCAACTGCTCGAAGATGGCGACAAGATCAAGGTCGGCAATCACCTGATGAAGTACGCGCTGCTTGACGAGTTTGAAGCCGAATTCCAGGAGAAGCTCCATCAGATGACGCAGCGCGACGAGTTGACCGGTCTGCGCTCGCGCCGCAGCCTGTTCGCCGATCTCGACCGTCGCATCACCCAGGAAGCGCGCAGCGCCAGCCCTCAACCGATCAGCGTGCTGATGATGGATCTGGATTTCTTCAAGCGAGTCAACGACGGGCGCGGCCATCTGGTCGGCAGCCATACCATACGCGACTGCGGCCACATCATTCGCGACGTTCTGGGGAGCGCTGACCGCGCGGCGCGTTATGGCGGCGAAGAATATCTGGCTTATGTCGTCGGCCCACGCGAAAAGGCTATTGAAATCGCCGAGCGGATTCGCACCGCTGTCGAAGCGCACCCGTTTGAAGCCTCGCCGACCGACAAATCGCAAACCATGAATGTGACGATCAGTCTGGGAGTCGCTTCGTTTCCCGCCGACGGAGCGACGGCGCTCGAACTGGTGCAGAAAGCCGATCAAGCCCTCTACCGCGCCAAGCTGAGCGGGCGCAATCGCACCTGCGTCTTTGACACAGAAATTGACCGCCCCGATTCCTTCCACCCGACCGTCGACGAATCCGCCATCATCTACGGCCCGGCGGACGCGCAATAGATCACTTTAAAAATGCTAAATCAGGCCATATCAGAATGGCACAGAAAGAAATTGCCACAGAGACACAGAGACACAGAGAAGACGATAAAAATCTTTGGTTTTTCTCAGTACTTTTGGTTTCCTCTCTGTGTCTCTGTGCCTCTGTGGCCTATCTTCTGTCCCAATGTCGTGCGGTTCGATTTAGAAGGCGAAACCCGGCAAGACTTTTCTTGAGAAACGTGGCTGGAATTTCGGGACACGCAGGCATCCTTTAGCCGCGCGAGGGAGGCGCAAATAATTGAAGAACTGCCCGCCAGCGAGCGTTAATAGCTGGGCAGTTTTGCTTTGATAGTTGAAAGAAACTTGTCGAAATCAATCGGCTTTTCAACAAAATCATCAGCGCCGGCCTGTATTGCGTCATCGATGACGCGCTTGCCATAAGCGCTCATCACGATAATCGGCGTCTGCTGCATATCGCTCTCTTCGCGGATGCGCCGGATCATTTCGATGCCATTCATGCGCGGCATCTGAATATCGGTAATGATTAAATCGGGATGTTCGGCAGTCGCCGTGCTGTAGCCGACCAGGCCGTCGATGGCGTGCTCCACTTCGTAGCCTTCCATCTTCAACAACCGGCAGATCATAAACGAGGTGTCGTGATGATCTTCAACTACTAGAACTTTTTTGCCCATATCCATTGGTTCGATGAACCCCACCTATAAAATTTTATGCGCCGAGCAAAGCTGTGCGCAACTGAGCTTCTTGCTCCGATTTGACGAGGGCGACGATCACGTCGCCTTCTTGAAGCCTGGTTTCGCCGCGCGGCACGACCGTGAGGTTGCCGCGCAGGATAGCGATCAGGTTGCTCTCTAGCGGTAAATCAATCTCTCTAAGCTGCCGATTAGCAGCCGGCGCATTGGCATCCACAGGGTATTCGAGAATCTGATACGCGCCATCCTGAAGACTCAGCAGCGTCTTGATGCGCACGGTCGGCAACTCGCGCTCGATGACCTGCTGAATGATGGCCGTCGAGCTAACTGTCGAATCAACGCCGAGCCGCGCCATGACCTCTTCGTTCTTAGGATTCGAGGCGCGGGCAATGGTCTTCTGCACGCCGAAGACTTTTTTGGCGACCTGGCAGGCGATGAGATTGTCCTGATCGCTGCCGGTTGCGGCGACGAAGACGCGGGCGCGATTGGCGCTCGCATCTTCGAGCACATCGTGCGTCGAACTGTCGCCGATATAGACCGGGCACTCCAGCTTGTTCGACAGCGCCGCAGCGCGGGCGCTATCGACTTCGATGACCGCGACTTCGTGGCCGCTCTCATAAAGCTCGCGCGCCAGGTTGACACCGACTTTGCCGCCGCCGGCAATGATGATGTAGCGCGATTCATCGGTTGCATTATAGCGCGGGCGCAGCGAGGCTTTCGGCGGTTCGGCAGGCAGGTGCGCGACGGGCGGCTGTTTGGCTGCCTGACCGACTTGCTCGACGATCACCTTGGCCGCCAGCAGCGTCGGACAAACGACAATCAGTTGCGGGTCTTCCTGGGTTGCTTCGGCATGCGAAGGCTCGTAGACGCGGGCGATGGCGCGCGGCACGTGGAAATGTGTTCGCGCCACCTGCGCCGCCATCAGGTTAACGTTGTCGTCGCGCGTCACGGCAAGCAGCAGATCGGCGTCACCCATGCCGGCTTCGCGCTGCACGTCGACGTCTATGCCGTTGCCCTGAACCAGTTCGATGCCTTCGAGGTGAGAAGCACGTCCCAGCCGGCTGGCTTCCTTATCAATGACCGTGATCTCGTGGCTGCGTTCGGCGAGCGCGGCGACCGTGCGAGACCCGACCCTCCCATATCCGATGACGACAATTCTCATTAGCCTTCCTTTACGTTAACGAATTGTGTCCAGCGTGACAAGGCCGGATGGCGTGACCAGTGACAAATGACCAGTGACAAGAAAAGGCGTTCCCGCAGCCTCGGTGAACTCTTCACGACCTTACACGCTCAGCTTGTCACTGGTCATTTGTCACGATCTTAAACGCTTCGGCCTGCGGCCTGACCGGGCGCGCGAACCACAAAGGGCGGCGTAAGCCATCAGGCCCAGGGGCAGGCCGCGCCTGCTTCAACCATTCATGATAGATTTCGTGCGAACGTTTCGTGTCGACCACGACATCTCCGTAACGGTCATCAGGCTGCGCCTGCTCGATCTTCACCTTCTGATGCCAGCAGTGCATGCCGCTCACCGGGTCGGGATGCACCGCAAAGGTCAAGTTCTGATGTACGCCGCCCTCTTTCCAGAAGATGCGTTCCGAATCCGCATCATCGCTCTTGAACGGTTTGACGCCTTCGATCTGCCGCAAACGCCAGCGGCCTTCGCCGAGTTCTTCGATGTCAACCAGCGCCGACGCCCAGCGGTCTGTGCCGGCGTCCTGCTTCAATCGCCAGCGGCCCAGATGATGCGAACAGGCGACGACGCCTGGCCGTATGCCTTCCGTCACCCAGACGCGTATGACGAAATAACCGATCTCCGTGTTGATGCGCGCCAGGTCGCCGTTAGCAAAGTCCATCTGTTTGGCATCAAGGGGATTCATCCATAGCGGATTGGTGTGCGAAATTTCATAAAGCCACTTGGCATTGCCGCTGCGTGTGTGAACCAGCGTCGGCAAACGGAATGTCGGCACCAGTATGTATTCGCGCTCCTGCTTATTCATCTCGCGCCAGTAAACATGGCTGCGCGCATAAGCCGGCAGTTTATATTCGGGCCAGCGCCAATCGGCCATAGTCTTCGAGTAAAACTCCAGCTTGCGTGAAGGCGTATTAAACCCGCGTAGCGGCTCGCCGTCAACCATCACGCCGACGATTTGCTCGCCCGTGGCCGTTGGCTGAATGATGCGTTGGGTTTGCTCGTCAACCCGTGCGCCGTCAAACTCGGCCTCCGCGAGGCGGCTTTCGTGCTGCTGGTAGATATTTGACTTCACCGCAAAAGCGCCGTGCCGCCGCATGTAGTCGAGCGGTTTGAGTCCCTCGCTGGTCGCCTTTTCAGGCAATCCCGGCACGCTGTTCTCAAAGATCCAGCGATAGTATTCGTTGATGGTGATCTTTTCGCCGGGGCGATAAGGCGACTCGAAATGTTTGCGCACGCCGAGTTCGCCCGTCGGATCGATGCGCCACGACAGTTCGATCCAGAACTCATCCTCTTCCCAGACCTCGCCGGGATTCGCTTCATAGGTGAAGTTGATGACTTCGCCGGCGCGCTCTTTCAAGACGCGCTGCACCGGCTGGCGGAAGGATACCCATTGCGCCGCGTGCGTCTCCTGGCTCATCAGATCGTGCCGCTCTGCGCCCAATCCCATAGGCAAAATGTAATCGGCAAACCAGGCGGTTTCACTCCACACCGGCGTCAGCGCCGCGTGGAGTTCGACTTTCGCTTCGTCGCGCAGCACTTCAATCCAGGTGAAGCCATCGGGGTTCGTCCATACAGGATTGTAGACGCGCGTGAAATAAGCGGCGAGTTTGCCGCGTCCTTCTTTCAAAAAGTGCGGCAGCAGAAAACTCAACTCGTGATGCGCCAGCGGATATTCTTTCGGCCAGAGGATTTCGCTCCAGACCTTTTGCGGCGCGGGTTTTGAAAACGGCGCGGCGACAAACTTGTTCCAGGCGTTCGGCGAAACGCCGCCCGGCGCGCCGATTGAGCCGGTCAAGACGTTGATGAACATCAGCGCCCGCGCCGCCTGCCAGCCGCCGAGGTTGCCCGCCGCCGCGCTGCGCCAGATGTGCGAAGCGAAGGCCGAACCTGCCTGGCCAATATCGCGCGCCACCTGGATGATCTTGTCGGCGTCGACGCCGCATTCGGCGGCGGCAAATGCGGGCGTGAACTCGGCATAGATTTCCTTCAACGCCTCAACAAACGCCTCGAAGCTGCACGGCGACTGCGGACGTTCCTCGCTGAGGAACTCTTCCCAGTTGACCCAGCGGCGGACGAAGTCGCGGTTAAACGTCCCTTCCTGAAGCAGCAGATTGGCGATTGCCAACAGCAAGGCGGCTTCGGTTCCGGGATACGGCGACAGCCAGTAGGTCGCCATCGACGCGGTGTTCGACAGACGCGGATCAACGACGGCAATCTTTGCGCCGCTCATTTTGCCTTCGATAATCCGCTGGGCGTGCGGATTGAAATAGTGGCCGGTTTCCAAATGTGAGCTGAGTAACAGAATGAACTTGGCGTTGGCATAATCGGGCGACGGGCGATCCGCCCCCTGCCATAGGGCGTAACCGACGCGCGCTGATGACGAACAGATGTTGGTGTGCGAATTGTGGCCGTCGACGCCCCAGGCTTGCAGCACGCGCTCGATATAGCCGTCGTGGCCTGGCCGCCCGACGTGATACATAACTTCGTCGCGACGATCATCGATCAACGCCTGGCGAATCTTTGCGGCAAACGTGTCGAGCACTTCATCCCAGGTCGTGCGCTCCCAGTGGCCTTCGCCGCGCGCCCCTTTGCGTTTTAATGGAAAGAGGATGCGTTCCGTGTCGTTGATTTGATTGATCGTCGCCGGGCCTTTGGCGCAATTGCGCCCGCGCGATGCCGGGTGCTGCGGGTTGCCTTCGAGCTTGCGAATCTCGCCCGACTCTTTATCAACATAAGCGAGCAGACCGCAGGCGGCTTCGCAGTTAAAGCAGATAGTCGGCACCAGCGAATAACGCCGCTCGACTTTCTTAGGCCAACTGCGGGCGTCATATTCCATCCAATCGTCCCATTTCTCATAGGGCGGAAAGTTCGCCAGCCTGGCGGTTGATGAGCTTGATTGGGCGGTTGGTTTATCAGCTTGAGGCGCGTCTTTCGGCGGTTTTCTTCTGAGCATATTCTGAGCCTTACGGATGAGCGTTCACGGTCACAAACGAGTTTTTGTAAGATAATTAACTGATCATCGTTTTGCGCAGATCAACGGGCGGCAATGCCTTAATCTCTTACATTCCCACTGCAAGCTTCGCGCTCGCCCTACGAAGCCTCCTTTCTCGCCCCCCATTATTACTGCGATTCATCCCCTAGCACAAACGCTGTTCAGCAATCGGGCGGGCATACTTCCGCAAAAACAAACATACCCTATCCTCTGATCCGAGAGGGCAATGATCCGCCATTTGTGATAGAGTAGGTATGGGACGCCAGTGGATGCAGTTGCGTTTCCGAACCGAGGAGAATCAGGAAAGGGCAGAAGATGAAAAAATTGATCGTTACGGCGATGCTATCACTGTTTGTTTTAACCGGCGCGGCCTTTGCGGGCCAGAATAGAGACCGAGATCATGATCGACGGGTAACTGCGAATGGCGAACATGGTCGCAGGATGCGCCACCACCATCGCAGACATCACCGCAGGCATCACGGAGTGCCAGTGAGACACGACAACCAGCCTCACTAATACGCACAAGCCTCAATAAAAGGTGAAAAGGCAGAGCCTGCGGTTTCGCATCCGCAGGCTTTTGCTTTTTTTGGATATTGGATAGAGGATGATTCACTAAGCGGACGCCACGTGATCGGCAGACGAATCCGGCCCCACCAGACTTGCCGATGCCGCTTTGCTGCTTTTCCCGCAGGCCCGCGCCGGGTTAGCGAATGACTTAATTTTCGGAGAGGTCGTCTAACCTGTTAGATGGCTGCGCCTGTATAACTGCTCATCTCCGCTGCTTCGAGTTGCCGGGTTTGGAACGGCTTCGCTTGGATTTGTTCCCGGAGGTTTTCTTGATTCCCATGGCCCGCGCTTCGTCTGAGTCCTCGCCGTATTGTGCGACGATTTCCCGTCTTGCGCCGAGTATCATCTTGTGAAATTCCCCTTCTGCTCTGCGCACGTTCTCGCGAATGACCGCCAGCGCTGCATCCTGCTCGGCTGTGGCGACCTGCGAGGCACGCATCTGGTCGAAGTGAGATTGCAATGATCGGATGTTCTGAACAATGTCCGGCGGCATGTACTTGGCGAGGCGTAGCACGGCCTGGAATGCCCGTTCATCCTTTGCCAGTTCTTCCGGTGTCAATGATCTGTGTGAGCCTTTTGCCATTGGATGATCTCCTTAGCAGCAACCGGGTAAGCCCTGAAAGGGCGCGATAACCCAAGGGCGGCTCGGATATTGCGCCCTTTCAGGGCTGCTGTGCTTAACCTGACTTCTACTCGGCGCGTTGCGCCGGGCTATTGAATTACGCCTTTTCAAGGCTTTCACTGACTTTTCAGAAATGCTCTCTGTGGCCAATCCCCTGTTCTTATCTCGTAAGTTTCGATTTAGATCAGATGACCACGGTTGACGAAAAGAATCTTCTGCGCTCAACTGAGCGGCACGGCTTGACCCGCCTGCACCCAGATGTGCTCCCATATGTAGACGCCGCCCAGCGCCAGTACGGAGACCACTACGGCGATGCTGCTGAATTGCGCCGCGCCGCTTGCCAGGGCGATCAGAGGAAGGATGAGGCCAAGCGTCACCGCGCCGCTCCAAAATAATTTGCTGAAGTAACCGTGAGTGATGAGTCGCGCCGCGCGCCGCCTTTCCAGGTTATCTTCCGGCATAAACAACTCGCTCGCCATCAGCACGCCGTTGGCGACCAGCGCGCCGAGCAATTCGTAATAGAGGAATTGCCAGGCTTCGTCGCCGTGCCGGCGGCCTGAAATTATCGCTTCGATGGCCAGCACCAGCAGCAGCATCGCTGTGCCGGCAACAAATGCCTGGACGAGCAGATGCACAGGCGTCAGGGCGCTGTGCCAGAAGACCCGCCCGCGTGCTTGCTTGAAGAGAAACGCCGAATAGACTGCCGAGCCTACCGCGAACAGGCCGCCGAGGGTCATCGCCGGGCCTTCGAGCAGGAACCAGCCGAACGATTGCGACGCCAGCCAGAGCATGATGAAGCCGCCATACGCCAGCAGAATGTAGCCGCCGATGACCAGCCACGAACGCCACTGCGGCATCCACAAGATTCGCAGGAATCGTTCGGGACGTTTCAAGTCGAACACTAATAGCGCCACTGTCGCCATTAAGAAGACAAGCGCCAGTTGCGGCGCGGCGGCTTCAAAGACCCAGTGCGATCTGATGAAGCCCAGTCCGAGCGCTATGGCCGCAAGCAGAAACGTGCCGGCGGCAATCGATTTTGTCCACAGATAGGCTGACACTTTCCAGCCCCACGGACGGTCGTGCGCGATGTCGTAGGTCGCCCGCGCTCGCGCGTCCATTTCGGCCATCGCCTGCTCGTTCATCATCAACGCATCCATCTGGTTTTCAGACCAAAGGTAGCCTTCCATATGCGTTTGATCCGTAGGCACGAGCGCTGACTGATCGGCTTCAATGTAATGCAGCTTGGGTTTGGTGCCGGCTTCCGGCTTGCGTACAGATGTCGGTTCGGACGAAATCAGCCGCGAGATTTTCGATACCGGATCGTCCATGTCGCCAGAGACGATAGCCTGCACAGGGCAGACGACGACGCAGGCCGGCTCGATCTGCGCTTCGACGCGATGCGCGCAATAGTTGCACTTTTCTGCGGTATTGGTATCCGGGTTGATATAGAGCGCGTCGTAAGGACAAGCCTGCATGCATGACTTGCAGCCGATGCAGCGGTCGCCGTTGAAATCGACGATGCCGTTGTCGCGGCGAAAGAGCGCGGTCACCGGGCAGATGGTGATGCACGGCGCATCGTCGCAATGATTGCAGCGCATCACCGAAAAGTAACGCCGGGTGTCGGGGTACTGGCCCTTTTCGATGTACTTCACCCACGTGCGGAAGGCACCGACGGGGACTTGATGTTCGGATTTGCAAGCGACGGTGCAGGCATGGCAGCCGATGCACTTGCGGTGGTCAATCAAAAAGCCATATCTCATCTTGGTATTTGCTCGGCGGCGTCAATCTGTCGAATCTCTAAATCGAAACTTACGAGATAGGCACAGGGGATTAGCCACGGAGACACAGAGGCACAGAGAGGAAACCAAAAATACTGAGAAAACCCAAAGATTTTATCCGCTTTTCTGTGTCTTTGTGCCTCTGTGGCCAATCTCCTGTCCCAATCTTGTGCGCTTCGATTTAGCAAGGTACAGCATCGGCTAATTTACCACGCGGCGGCGGCTTGAATAAACCAGTTGTTGCTGAATGGGCGATGCTTATCCTGGCAAAGAATAAACCGGAGCGGTTGGTTAATGAGTTGACCATGTAGGGCAACCCTGTGCTGGCCGCACCTACCTGGCTTTCTCTGAATGACTCGATGAGCAAAACCGTTTAGCTCTCGCCCATCTCAATGAGTCGGTGGCGTTGTCGTCGGCGAATCCAGATCGAGCGTACCGAGCACGCGGTCGGCCATCTCCATGCCGGCAAGTCGCAGCGAATATTCGACCGTCGAGCGCCCCGGCGCGGGCATGTTCACAGGGCCGACGTTTCTGGAGCGTTGATAGACGTGCCCGGATGTTTTGGTCTTTCCCGTGCCCGGCGTAAAGACCACGAAATCAATGTAAAGATAAGCCGCATAGGCATAATCCGGCTGTGGGCTTGACGACATGGTGTCCGACACTAAGGCGAACCAGACGACGTAGCGATCCGGCGACGCCTTGGCGGCGTCTGACGCCTGTTTGCGATTCGTGTCGCCGCCCGTCGGCTCAACCTTGATGTTCTTGATTTTTGAACAGCGCTCTAGAAAGCCGCTCATCACGATATTCAAGTAAACGTCCGAACTGTAGATGATGTCGTCAAGGTGTTTGGTCAGTGTAATGGGAATCACCGGCTTATCGCTCTTCTTTTCTTCAGGCTGGACGACCGGCGGGTCAGCCTCTTTCGGCGGAATCGGGTCTGAAGTCGACGGGCGCTTGGGAATGCGGCGGCCCGATTGCGCTTCGGCGACGGCGGTGTTCAGGATAAATAGGGCGCATATCAACAGTGTGATGGCGCGGAGGGGAGCCGAACGTTTGATGTGATGCATGACAGTTTGCTCCTCGGTGAACGAAATGAAATGCACGGGCAGCAGTTGCCGGGGCGCGGCTTCAGATGCCCGCGCCGCCGCTGAAATAACCTTCGCGCCAGCGACGCACGCGCTGGCTGTGCGGGCTGAAGGTATTGAGCACCGAAAGCGGCGGCGCGTAACAATGCAGCGTCACCAGGTCGCGGCCTTCGGGTTGCAGATTCATCAGACAATGAATGTCCGGCACATCAGCGCCGGTGATTGCCCCAGGACTCCAGCGATTCGTGTTGTAAGGCCGGACGCGGCCTTCCGGGGTGTGTTCATACATGGTTTCAGTCAAGCAGCCTTCGGCGACCATAACCACGCCGATAGAACCGCCGTGATCATGTATAGGCGTGCGCTGGCCCGACCGCCAGCAGAGCATCAGCAATTCCGCATAGGGACTGCGAGCGATCAGATTGCGCGCGTACTTGCGCTTGCTGAAGAGGCGATGGGCCTCGTAGTCGCGCAGTCTGAGCAGCAGCGCAGAGAACCAGGCTTTTACCGCATCGAGATCAGGCACGGCTTTGAGGTTGTGGATCATCTCGGCGACTTCGCCGAGGGTCAATTCGTCAACCGCTATGGCGATAGGCGGCGCGGTGATGAGGTTGGTGTCGGTTACTCGCATAACAAATCCTGCGGGTGGAGATCGTCCACCTGCTCTATTCTCGCGCGCTTCACGACTGCGGCACAAGATGCGTTGGTGCTAAATTCATTGCGCGCCAGGCGCGGGATAAACCTAAGTCTACACGCGAGCCGGGGCTTGTCAAGCAGCGGCAACCCCAAGGTTTTATCGACGGCATTGAGACTGACGCCGCACGGTTAAAGCCACTTTTTTAATTTGAAGTAGCCGAGCATGACGACGGTGATAACGAGCAGGCCGGCAGTCGTGTACCAGATGCCGTTCGGATCCTTGAGCAGCGGCATATACTCAAAATTCATGCCGAAGTAGCCGGTGACCAGGGTGAGCGGCAACATGATCGTCGCCAGAATCGTCAAGCCTTTGACAATGTCGTTGGTGCGGTTGGCCATCTGCGTCAGGTAGATGTCGAGCGCGCCGCTCAACAGGTCGCGATACGTTTCAACCAGATCCATGGCGCGCACTGCATGATCGTAGACATCGCGGAAATAGATACGCATCTCTTTTTGGATCTGCGCCGTGTCGTCACGGACGATGACGTTCAATAACTCGCGTTGCGCGCTGACGGCGCGGCGAAATTGCAGCAAGCCGCGCTTCAAATCGAAGATCAGTTCCAATAGCTTGACATCGGGGTGAATCAACAATTCGTCTTCGACCAGATCAATCGTATCGCCGATGGATTCGAGCGTCGGCAGGTAGCGATCCACGACGATGTCAATGATGGCGTGCAGCACTTCATCCGGGCGGTCATAGCGCGTCTGGTTTTGTGTGAGCCGGCGTTCGATTTCTTTGATCGACAGGCTCTCATCATAATGAACGGTGACGATGTAATCCGGCCCCAGAAACGCATCGATCTCGCGCAGACGTACCTCGCAAGGCTTCTGCGTATAGTGCGTCGAGTTGATGATGTAGAACGAATAGCCGTCGTAATAATCGACCTTCGCCGGTTGCTGCCGGTTGCGACAATCTTCGACGGCGAGTTCGTGGAAACCGTATTGCGCGGCGAGGTCATCGAGCGCCTGGCTCATCGGGTCATCCAGGTCGAGCCAGAGCAAACCGGGGACGTTGATGAGGGTGCGAAGCCCCTGAGTGGCGGGTTGTGTCATAGAGCAGTTATCAGTTCTCAGTCGTCAGTTGCCAGTTGTATATCTTCACATAAGCCACAGGACAACTGGCGACTGAGAACTGGCAACTGATCACTGTTTTTCACCTTCTGCGTTTAACGGGGCGGCTGGTGCGACGCTTGACGCGGGCTTCGGTTGGCGTAGCGGTGCGCGCGGTCTCGCCGGCTGGCGCGGCTTCAATCGTCGCGGTTTGCGCCGGGTGGCTGGTCAGATCAACCTTTTCCATGTGGATGCCGTAATCAATCGCGATGAGATAGAGCAATCCGCAGATTGCCAGGGTCAACACCCAGTAGCCGACAATCAGAAACTTGCCGCCGAGCGCCACCATGCCGGCGACGACAACGCCGATGATGATTAAAAACAGGATGCGCGGCAGAGTAAGCTGCCCGCTTTTAATAACCTTATCCTTTTCTGCCATATGAATCTCCGGGATAGTCTGTGTGACTGATGATTATGCAGGCAATCGCGGGGCGTTTGCAACCTGAGTTTGGCGTGTTTCTCAGCCGCGCCGCCGCTTGATGTCACTGGGGTTTAAGCGATCAAAGTGACGGCCAGGAGAACCGCGAATGCCAGCAGCCCGGCACCAACCGCAGCATACTTGAAATAGTGTGTGGGCCATGTGCGCATGCGGTCGCCGACAAATTTGATGGCGGCACATTCGCTCGTCCAGCGCACGGCGCGGCTGGCACTGAGCACGACCAGGAACGCCAGCGGATTCATTGCCGTGAAGCCTGCGGCGAGGCTGGCAAGGCGAAAGAAGCCGGTCGTCATGGCGGCGATGAAGATTATGCCGATGCCCCAGCCGCTTTGCACCCACAAAACGACTTCGTTCCAGCGGTCGGTTGCGCCGTAAAAAGCGATCAATCCCTGGCCCCACGATTCAAACAGCAAGCGGCTGACTAGGTAAAGCAAGATGCCGCCGGTCGCGCTGCCGGCAGTGGCGCTGATTGCAAAGCTCAGCCACTTGCGCGGCGCTGCCGTCACCATGGCGACCAGGATCAGCGAATTCGGCAGCGGCACGACCGTGCAGCCGATGAGTTCGAGCAGGAAGATACAGCTTGAGGCCGAACCATGCTCGGCCAGTCGCCGGGCGTTGCGGCGTGTGTATTCAGCCCATCGCTTGGGGTTGATCTTGCGGATGAAGCGCATGACAGGTCTTCATGATAACATCGGCAGAAAACCGGCGACCAGAGATTTCTCCCGGCGATTTCTTTAAGAACTTGTTGCCTTCGATGGCCGCCGCAAGGGTAGGTGATGAGCGCCGCTGGTTTACGTCGCCAGGCCAAAATAACGAGACCGCGATGAATTGTAGAGATTCATCGCGGTCTCACTCATTCAAAGTTATAACAATTACTTTTCTGCTTTGATGCGCATGCCGTAGAACGAGCGCCAGACGAAGAACAGCGCCACGAGGAAGAACGCCGCTGCCAGAATATGGCTGAAGGTCTCGCCTTGTTGCCGGGTCAGGCTGACGGCCAGTTCGACGGCCAGCAGTCCGAATAGCGTCGTGAACTTGATGACCGGGTTCATCGCCACCGAGGAGGTGTCCTTGAACGGATCGCCGACGGTGTCGCCGACCACTGTGGCATCGTGCAGCGGCGTGCCTTTGGCTTTCAACTCGACTTCGACGACTTTCTTGGCGTTATCCCACGCGCCGCCGGCATTCGCCATGAAGATCGCCTGGTACAAGCCGAAGAGGGCAATCGAGATCAGGTAGCCGATGAAGAAGAACGGCTCGACGAACGCAAAGGCGAGGGCTGAGAAAAACACCGTCAGGAAGATGTTGAACATGCCTTTCTGCGCATACTGCGTGCAGATGGCGACGACGCGCTTGCTGTCGGCGACCGAGGCTTTCTCGACGCCATCCAGACGGATGTTCTCCTTGATGAATTCGACGGCGCGATAAGCGCCCGTGGTCACGGCTTGCATCGAAGCGCCGGTGAACCAGTAGATGATCGCGCCGCCGGTGATCAGGCCGAGCAGGAAGGGCGCATGCAGCAGCGAGAGGTTTTCCAGGCCGCTCGTCAAGCCGTTAGTCAGCGCCACGATGATCGAGAAGATCATCGTCGTTGCGCCGACGACTGCCGTGCCGATCAACACCGGCTTGGCCGTCGCCTTGAAGGTGTTGCCAGCGCCGTCATTCTCTTCAAGCAAATGCTTGGCGCGCTCGAAATTGACGCTGACGCCGTAATCGTCGAGCATCTCCTTCTCGATGTTCGGCACTTGCTCGATGAGCGACAACTCATAAACCGACTGCGCGTTGTCGGTCACAGGGCCGTAGGAATCGACGGCAATCGTCACCGGCCCCATTCCTAAAAAGCCGAAGGCGACGAGGCCGAAGCCGAAGACCGGCGCGGCAATGTCCTTGACCATCAACGGCCCCAGTCCCATGCTGGTGAAGCCGTAGGCGATGGCCATCAGCGCCACAATGCTGATGCCGAGCCAGAAGGCAGAGAAGTTGCCTGCCACCAGTCCCGACAAAATGTTGAGCGAAGCGCCGCCTTCGCGCGACGACGACACGACTTCTTCGACGTGGGCCGACGAGGTTGAAGTGAAGACCTTCACGAGTTCGGGAATGACCGCCCCGGCCAGCGTGCCGCAGGTGATGATGGCTGAGAGCTTCCACCACAGGGTTGTATCTCCGGCAAGCACCGGGACTACCAGGTAAGAGACGATGAACGTCAGCACGATGGAGATAATGGAAGTCAGCCAGACGAGCGAGGTTAGCGGGTGTTCGAAGTTCATCTCGTTGGCCTTGGCGTAGCGCGCTTTGGCGATGGCTTCGTTGATGAAGTACGACACCGCGCTGGCGACCACCATCATGATACGCATCACGAATATCCAGACCAGCAGTTGCACGGCGACGGTCGCCTGATCACGCACGGCAAGCAGAATAAATGTAATTAAGGCCACGCCCGTTACGCCGTAAGTTTCAAAGCCGTCCGCCGACGGGCCAACCGAATCGCCGGCATTGTCGCCCGTGCAGTCAGCGATGACGCCGGGATTGCGGGCATCGTCTTCTTTGATCTTGAAGACGATCTTCATGAGATCCGAGCCGATGTCGGCGATCTTTGTGAAGATGCCGCCGGCAATTCTGAGCGCCGCCGCGCCTAAGGATTCGCCGATGGCAAAGCCGATGAAACACGGGCCGGCGTAATCGCCCGGAATGAACAGCAGGATGCAGAGCATGATCAACAACTCGACGCTGATCAGCATCATGCCGATGCTCATGCCGGCCTTCAGCGGTATCGCATAAATCGGATAAGGCTTGCCTCCGAGACTGGCAAACGCCGTCCGCGAGTTGGCGAATGTATTGACGCGGATGCCGAACCAGGCGACGCCGTAGCTGCCGCCGATGCCGACCAGGCTGAAGAACAGAATGATCGGCAAAGTCACCATCAGCGGTTTGCCCGGCACAGGTGCCAGGACGCCGAAATACAAGATGATGATCAGCGCGATGAAGCCCCACAGCAGCAGGATGAACTTGCCCTGTGTCGTCAGATAGGTCTTGCAGGTTTCGTAGATCAGTTCAGAGATTTCGCGCATCGCCTGATGCACGGGCAGCTTCTGCAACTGCATGTAGATCCACAGCCCGAATATCAGGCCGAGTGCGCAGATCAACAGGCCGACCAGCAGCAGGTTGTGACCGTTGACGCCGCCCAGAAAATTGACGCGCGACAGATCGGGTAATTTCAGATTCGCTTCGCCGCCGGTGTGGCCGCCGGTTTCATGCGTTTGCGCCAGTGCCATCGTCGCGTTCATTGCCAGCATGCAGATGATGCTGAACATCATCTGCCAGCCGCGACGTCGCAGGGCGGCGTCTGCGCCTTGCTTCAGTTTATTGATCATAAATTCCACCTCTTCTCTTTTGAATGCCTGTGCAGTCTGGCAATCAATCAATCGACCGACGACAACAGCCAGACTGAAATTGCAAATCTCTTTATGCGCCCCCGATGGTTTCTGGAAGCTGAGAATCCGAATACCGTATGCAAGATGCGGAGAGAGGTAAAACGCCGGCCAGTTTGGCAATTCGAAAGCTTGTGGGCCGTGCCGCCGCGACTGCCGGCTGAGGCCGCGCGGCCCTTGAATTGAGCGCCGCGCAACTCAATCGGAGCAGACCGAGTACACCTGTAGCAATTGGCCCGGCCAACAATTTCATCGCCTGGTTAATGAACGTCTCCGCAAATGCCGTTATGAGTGGGGGTAGCGTATCCGCGTCCAACCCTCCACAGATATGGAACGCGTGGTAACGGCAAAGAGAGCCTTATAGCACATCGCTGAGACCTTGGGCAAGCTGTTCGGATTTCAAACTGCCCGATAAAACGCCAGCGCCGATTCGCCCTGCTGCAATTGGCGAAACAATTTCAGCCTGCCGTAGTCGCTATCGAGCGGCGACTTGGCGCGATGCTCGACGACGATCAGGCCATCATCGGCCAGATTGAGGCTTTCACCAAGATAGCTCAAGACGGTCGAATAAATGCCGGATGCATACGGCGGATCGAAGAAGATGTGGTCGAAGGGTTCGCCTTCCGAGGCCAGTTGTTTGAGCGCGGCAAGCGCCTCGCGGCAGATCAGGCTGGCTCGATTGGTGATGCCAAGCTGGCCGAGGTTCGCCTCGATCACCGCACAGGCACGGCGTGATTGCTCGATGAAGACCGCGTGGCGAGCGCCGCGACTGAGCGCCTCTATGCCGACCGCGCCCGATCCGGCGCAAAGATCGACAAAGCGGCTGTCGCGCACCCTGGTGCCGAGAATGTTGAACAGTGTTTCGCGCAGACGATCCGACGTAGGCCGCACCGCTTGCCCTTCGACCGCGCGCAGCCTGCGGCTGCGATAGACTCCGCCGATGACCCTCACGGCTTCGCATGATAGAGGATTCGCTGGCGCTCATCCAGTAGTCAGTGGTCGATGGTCAGTGGTCAGTAGAAAATGCTTTCAATAATGTGCGGCTCAGATTAGAGGCTCAAATGTGCCGGCGATTTTTCTGACCACTGACCCCTGATCACTGACTACCGCATTTGACTTTTCGCGCGCCGTAAACGCAAAATCAGAGCATCGCTTGATTGGCCGCGATTCTCATCAAGGAGACAATGAATGAAGCGTGCAGCAGTTGTTACTCTCGTTGTGTTTGGCTTAATAACCGGCGCATTCGCCGTGCAACAGAAGACCGGAACGCTCAAAGGCAAAGTCGAAGGTGAAAAGGGCAAGCCGCTTGCCGACGTCGATGTGCGCGTGATGAGCAGCCGTTCGCGCGCCATTAAAGAGGGGAAAACCGACGCTACGGGGCATTTTCAATTTGAACTGGAGCCCGACAGCTATACCGTCTCTTTCGACGCCGAAGGCTATTCGGGCGGCACTCTGCGCGATATGCAGCAGATTGAAGAAAGCAAGACCACTGAAGTCAAAACGATTCAACTCACAAAAGCTAAACGCACTTCAAAGGTCAGCGGCGCGGTCTTTGACGTTCATGGTTTGTCGCTTGCCGGTGTGCGTTTGAAACTGGTGCGCGTACCGACCGAAGAAGAAGTGAAAGAGCACAAGAAGATTGAATCGTTATCGCGCGAATACGTCACCAACAATCACGGCGAGTTCGCCTTTCGCCTGCCGTCGGCGCGCGCACGCTACCGTGTAACCGCGTCGCTTGATGGCTACAAGACGCAGACGAAAATGGTGGACATGAGCGAGAGTGAAGCCGTGCCGCTGGCCTTCAACCTGGAGCCAGTGAAGAAGTCATAACGTTAAATGAAGGCGTCTGATTGCGTCATACAGCAGAACGTGCGAACAGCATCTTCATATGGTTCGTGACGCCGTTCGCACTCCCACTGATCAAAAAGCCTTAGCTTGCGAAGGCCATCGGATTAGCTCTTGATTTTGTCGCCGAGATCTTCGACAGCTTCACCGATGTTGCGTCGCGCTTTGCCGAAGCCTTCCTTGACGTTGCCTTTCGCCTGATCGCCGACGCCTTCCTGTTCCATGTCAGGGTCGTTGATGGCGCGACCAACATTCTCTTTTACCGTGCCCTTCGTCTTGTCCCATTTGCCTTCCAATTCATCCTTATTCATGAAGATTCCTCCCGTTTGATTTGCGCGCGGCGCTTGCCCATCGCTATGAAAGTCGCTGCGCAACCGGCACGCAAAGTTATAATCATCAAAGCCTGTGCCAGACACTGCGAGCCAGCGGTTGATTGTATTCTCGCGCACTTGCATTCACTTGTTGACACGATGGCGCGGGGCCGTTAAAGCCAACAGGCTCGATTCACTACGATCCTCATGCGCGGTGTATTGAATATAGCCAGCAAGTTGAACCGCACCAGCAGGTTGTTTGGCAAGCCAGGGAGGCGCGCTTTGCACGACGCGCGCGTCCGTGTTTTAATCTCAGTAGACGCTTGCGACGAATTGCCAGGGGCGCGCGACTGTGGAGCGCCGAAATTCTTATCCTCGACTCTGAGGAGGTTTCAGCTTTGCCATCAGACACACCAACGCCTGCCAATACCCCCAACCCACGCACCATAAAGATATTGACCGAGCGCGAGAACGAGATTCTCGAAGCGTGGATTGAAAACCGCGTTGCCTCTTCGGATTTCCGCGAGACGCTGATCAGCGGCGAAGAATTGCGTAGTGATTCGCAAACCTTTATGCGCGCCTTCATCACTGCCCTTGCCAACTCCAATACCGAAGAGATGCGTGGCAAAGAGTTCAATGCGATTCGCCGCCTGCTGCTGGAGATCTCCGAAGCCCGCGCTGCTCAAGCCTTCAGCCCATCGGAGACGGCGTTTTATGTCTTCAGCCTGAAAGAATCGTTGCTGCCCTTCCTGCGTGACGAGTATAAGAATGATCCCGAACTGCTGATCGATGAACTCAACAAAATCTCCAAAGCGCTCGATAAACTCGGTTCGTTCATCTTCGTCGCGACGATCAAGAATCGCGAGCGCGTCATACGCCAGCAGCAGCAGGATATGTTGGAACTGTCGACGCCCGTCGTGCAGATCTGGGATCGTATCATCTGCCTGCCGTTGATCGGCACGCTCGACAGCCGCCGCACGCAATTGATGATGGAGCGCCTGCTTGAACGCATCGTCAAGACGCGCGCCGAAATCGCCATCCTCGACATCACCGGCGTGCCGACGGTTGACACACAAGTGGCTAACTATTTGATCAAGACGGTGACCGCTGTCAGATTGCTCGGCTCGACCTGCATCATCACCGGCGTCGGCCCGGCGATTGCGCAAACCATCGTCCATCTCGGCATCGATCTTTCGGGCATCATCACTCGCAATCAATTGAGTGACGGCATACGGCTGGCGTTTGAACTGACCCGGCAACGAGTCATTCCCATCAACTCGTTTGTCGACGGCGAGACGGCCACTGAAAAGGGGGATAGCGATGAGCGCGTTCAGAGTGCCCATCCTTAAAGTCGGCGACGTGTTGATCGTGTCGATTCAATCCGACATCGACGACCGCACGGTCATCGAGATGCAGCACCGCGTGCTCGAACAGATCGAACGCACAGGGGCGCGCTCTTTGTTGATCGATATCTCGCTGCTTGAGATGGTCGATTCGTTCACCGGGCGAATGCTGAGCGACATCGCCGCCATGGCCTCGATCATGGATTCTGAAACCGTCGTCGTCGGTATCCAACCGGCGGTCGCCATAACGCTGGTCGAACTCGGCCTGGAGTTGAAAGGCGTGTCGACGGCGCTTGATGTTGACGATGGCTTGCGCATCTTGAAGGAGCGCATGCGCGAGAAACAACGACGGCACCAATATGGCACCAGGGAAAATCTCGCCGCCGGTTGAGCGTTTACGCATAGAGACCAGCGACGATCTTGTGGGCCTGCGCCGAAGCGTGCGTGATGCGGCCATCGCCACGGGCTTCGGCGCGACAGATCAGGTCAGGCTCGTGACCGCCGCCAGCGAATTGGCGCGCAATATCGTGCTTTATGCCGGAAGCGGCTTCGCTGACATCTCGCCGGTCAGTCGTCAGGAGAGGCGCGGTCTCAGGGTGCGCTTTGAAGATCAAGGACAGGGCATTGGTGATCTCGATCTTGCAATGAAAGACGGCTACACGAGCGGGTGCGGCCTGGGCAAAGGGTTGCCGGGCGCGCGCCGCCTGGTTGACGAGTTCGAGATTTCGTCTGAAGTAGGCCGTGGCACCGTCGTCACCATAACCAAATGGCTCTAGCGCGATGAAGCAATTCGACTCTATACCGCTGACCCACGAAGCCCAGATCGGCCTGGCGCGACGCCACATCATCCGCAGCGCCGTCGAACTCGGCTTCAGCGAACTCCAACTTGCCGAGATGGAGATCGTCGTCAAAGAACTGGGAACGAATGCCTTGAAATTCGCGCGCGGCACGGGGCGCATCTATTACGCTGTTGCCGACCCGGCGCTTGAGCCGCGCGGCATCGAGATCATCTATCTAGACAAAGGGCCGGGCATCGAAGATGTCGCCATGGCTATCGGTGATGGCTATTCGACGACCGGCTCGCTGGGCGCGGGACTTGGCGCAATCAAGCGCATGAGTGATGAGTTTTATATTTACTCGGCGCTCGACAGCGCCACCCGGCGGCTGCCGCTGTATGGGCGAACCACACACGGCACGGCCATCGCCTTCCGCAAACGCGCCAACCGCGAAGACGAAGCGCCGCGAGCGGTGCCCGGTCTCTGGGCAGGGATGACGCGGCCCGCCGAAGGCCAGACGCAGAACGGCGATGCGTATCTGGTTCGTTGCCAGGGGAACCGTTTGCTGCTGGCGATGATTGATGGATTGGGGCATGGCGAAGCGGCGAGCGATTGCGCGCGCGCCGCCATCGCGACGATTGAGAAGAACATTACACAACCTCTGGAACCCATCATTCGCGCGACGCACGAAGCGTTACGCGAAATGCGCGGCGCAGTGATGGGACTGGCGGCGATTGACCGTGCGGCGGGCACAGTTGAATATGCCGGCATCGGCAACACCGACTTCCGCATCATCGGCGGGCGCGAGCGCTTGCGTTTCATCTCGCTCAACGGCACGCTCGGCTCGCGGCTGGATCGTGTGAAGGTTTTCAAAGAGAGCCTGCCACGAGTGGCGACCATGATCATGGCGACCGATGGCATATCGGAACGCTGGGACGTTGAGAATTATCCGGGCTTGCTCGGCCTGCATCCGCAACTGTTTTGCGCCACGGTGATGCGCGATTTCTCGCGCCCGAACGACGACGCGACGATTCTCTGTGGGAGGCTGCGATTGTGACGGCAGAGATATTCGATGGCGCTTCTGATATGGCGACGCGGCGTGACCAGATCGGCTCGATCTTCATCCGCCGCGAAAGCGATCTGCCGCGCGTCCGCGACCGTGTGCGGCTGGCGGCGCGCGAACTGGGGTTTGATAACGTCACGCAGATCAAGCTGGCGACGGTCGCCTCTGAACTGACGCGCAATATCTACGAATACGCGCAGACCGGAAGCCTCAGTGTTTCGTTGATCGAGCGCGGCGAGCGGCGCGGACTAGAGCTGGTTTGCCAAGATAGCGGGCCGGGCATTCAGGACATTGAGTTGATTCTTTCCGGTAATTTTCAATCCAAAACTGGTCTCGGCAAAGGACTCGCCGGCTCGCAGCGACTGCTGGATGAGTTCCGCGTTCAAACCACGCCGGGCAAAGGGACGCGCATCGAAGCGGTCAAATGGTTCGATGATTTTCAACGGACGCTGCGCTCGGTAGATGAGATCCGCAAGCTCTTCTTCTCGGCCAGCGAAGCCAGCATGATCGAAGAGTTGCAGGCGCAGAACAGCGAACTGGTGCGCGTGCTTGCGGAACTCACACACAGCCGGCGCGAATTGGAACAGGCGAACCACAATTTGCAGGAAGCCAACGAAAAGCTGCGCCAGGTCGATGAGATGAAATCGCGCTTCATTTCGACCATCGCCCACGAAGTCCGCACGCCGCTCAATGCCTTGACCGGGCTGTTGATGGTCTTGAGCCGCGATCAGTCCGAGCCGCTCAGCCCGCGCCAGCAGGAGACCGTCGCGCGGCTCGAAAAATCGACGCAGATGCTAATACGTCTGGTCAACGATCTGCTCGACCTCTCACGGCTCCAGGCGCGGCGGATGCAGATCAAAGTTCAGGAGTTTGACGCCGCCGAGTTAATCGACTCCATCGCCACAGGTCTGAAGCAGACGGCCAGCGATAAGGGCGTTGACCTGCGCCTGGAGGTCAACGGTGAATTGCCGGCGATTGTAAGCGATCCTACAAAAGTTGCACAGGTGGTGACGAACTTCGCATCCAATGCCATCAAGTTCACGCCGGCGGGCGGCGCGGTAGTGATCAAAGCGGCGAGGGATGCAGGCGAGATGTGGCGTGTCGAAGTGATTGACACCGGCATCGGCATCAATGAAGAACAGATACCTCTCATCTTCGAAGAGTTCCAGCAAGTGAATATTTCAAACCCGCATCACGGCGGCGGCACGGGTCTCGGATTGCCTATCAGCAAGCGTCTGGTAGAATTGCTCGGTGGCAGAATCGACGTCCAGAGCGCGCCGGGCGCTGGCTCGACGTTTGCCGCCATCTGGCCAATAGACGTTCGCGGCTACGTGCCGGATTCGATCATCGCCGCCTGACCCAACAATCTTTCAATGGTTCGGTAAAAGCCATCAGTCGGCGACCATGGCAGATGGCGCGAAGTCATCATTGGATCAAGGACACCAAGACACCAAGCAACACCAAGGAGATGGTGATTCTTCGTGCCTTGGTGCCTTTGTGGCAAAGGCTAATCTCATTTGCAATCCGCTATAGAATACAGAGTTATCGACAGTAATTCGGTCTATCACTTGTGAAGGATGAATCATGAACATGTGGGAGTCGCTTGTAGTCATCGCTATATTCTTAGTTGTTGGAGCGAAACTCTACACCGCCTGGAAAGGCAAGCGGGGCCAGGCTTCAGCCTCACAGCCCGCTAATTTCGCAGGTTCAACATCCATTGCCATAGAGCCCTCTGACACCGACCCGGATCCATCTGAGGGCAACCCGAAATCAACAGATGCCTGGGACGACAAATACATGATCGTCATGGCTCTGGTGCTGTGCGCCCCACTGGGACTGATCCTTTTGTGGAAAACCGATAAGTTGGATTCAAATACCAAGGCGAAACTGATTGTAGGTTATATAGCTATTGTTTTGCTGCTGGCGGCTCTGAAACTCAATGCCACTTGAAATTGTCGATCAGCACACGACAACGATGTGGCCATGGTGTGGTGACCGCAAGTGCCTAACAAGCTGCTTAGATACTGGCCAGTTCCACTCTTCACTCATAACGCAGGGCAACCATCGGGTCTACCCTGGTAGCGCGCCGCGCCGGAATGTAGACAGACAAAAAGGCGATGATGATCAACAGGATCGGCACGACGGCGAAGGTCGTCAGATCGCGCACCCCGACCTCGAACAACAGATCTGAAATAAATCGCGTCGCCGTGAAACTCAGCAACAAGGCAGCGCCCAATCCGAGCCCGACGCCCAGCAATGCCATGCCCATGCCCTGGACGACGATCATCCTCAATATGTCGCCGCGCTGCGCCCCCAACGCCAGGCGGATGCCGATTTCATGAATGCGCTGGCTGACTGTATGATTCATCACGCCATAGATGCCGACGCCGGCAAGAATCAAAGCCACCGCCGCAAAGATTCCTAGCAGCACACTATAAAGGCGCGGTTGCGATAGCGAATCGCTGACCACTTGATCCATCGACTTGACATCATAGATGGATTGACCAGGATCAATGTCAAGTATCGCCTGGCGCACGCTCGGCGTCAGTCGAGTCGGATCGCCAGCCGTGCGCACCACGAAACTCATGACATTAAAAGGCTTCTGCTGAAAAGGCAGGTAGAGTTCCCATCCGGCATCGGCGTCAAGGGCGGCATGCTTGACATCGCTGACGACGCCGACGATTTCGCGGGAAACATTGCCGATGCCCGGAATCGTGATGCGCTTGCCAATCGCATCTTCGTCGGGCCAGAAGCTTCGCTTGAACGATTCGTTGATGATGGCGACCGGCGGCGATTGTTCGCTGTCGGCTTCGCTGAAGGTTCTGCCGGCACGCAGGAGGATGCCCATCGTTTTGAAGTAATTGTAATGAATCGCTCGAAAGTTCGATATCAGGCGCTCGTTGGTGGAAGTCGGCGGGCGTCCGTCAACGGTGAAGCGAAAATGAGCGGTGAGGGTCGTCGTCAGTGGCAGACTGGTGATGCCGCTGATCGATTCGACGCCAGGCAGCGACTGCATGCGCGTGAGCGCCTGGTTGAAGAAGCCAATGATCTGTTTGTCTTCGGAATAACTCGCCGGCGGCAGGTCTGTCCACACCGTCAGCAGGTTGGACGAATTGAATCCGGGATTGACTTGTTGCAGGGACGAAAAACTCTTAATCATCAAGCCGGTGACGATCAACAGCATAGTCGTCAAGGCCATCTCGACAACGACCAGAGCGCCGCGCAGGCGTTGGCGATTGCCGCCGACCGATGAGCCGCGCGCGCCTTCCTTCAAGGTTTCGTTGAGATTCGGCTTCGACGCCTGCAATGCCGGCCCGAGGCCGAAGATCACGCCAGTCAATAACGAAACCAGCAGCGTGAAGCCGAGCACTCGCAGATCAATGTTGATCTCGGTGAGGCGCGGAATGTTTGGCGGATTGAGCCGCAACAGCAGCCTGAGCCCGGCAAACGCCAGCCCCAGCCCGACCAGCCCGCCGGCCAGCCCCAGCAAAATGCTCTCGGTCAAGAGTTGGCCAACAATGCGTCGCTGGGTTGCGCCGAGCGCGGTACGAATGGCGATCTCTTTCTGCCGCGCGGTGGCGCGCGCCAACAGCAGATTGGCGATGTTGACACAAGCAATCAACAAGACGGCAGCGACGGCGTACATCAACAGCTTGAGCGCCGGGCGGATGTCGCCAACCACCCCCTCTTGCATCGATGTGATATGCAGGCCAATCGAGGCATTCTCATTCGGGTATTGCGCTTCATTGCGCGCCGCAATGGCGCTCATCTCGGTTTGCGCCTGAGCCACGCTGGCGGTTGGCTTGAGCCGCCCGAAGGCATACATGAAACGCAGATTGCGCATCTTCATGATTTCCGGCGGGCCGACCGGCGGCGTCCGCTGGATATCGCCGCCATCCAGGGCCAGCGGCACAAAGAGTTCATCGCCCGCATTGACCGGCTGAAATCCTTGCGGCAGGATGCCGACGACCGTGAAGCTGTCGCCGTTGAGTTGAATCGTTTGATCAAGCAGCTTGAGATCGCCGGCGAACTGCCGCTGCCAGAGCGCATCGCTCAGAATGACGACGCGGGGAGCGCGTGATTGATCTTCGCCATCACTGAAAGTGCGCCCATAGCGCGCCTGCACGCCGAGCGTCGTAAAGTAGTTGGCGGTGACGAAAGCCCCCTGAACATGTATTGGCTCGCCGCCGCGACTGAGATTGAAATCGCCTTGCGAGTAGGCGGTGATCTGTTCGAGGGTCGAACTCTGCTCGCGGTAATCCAACAGATTGGGTACAGACAGGCCATCCTTGTTGAAGTTGCTGCGGCTGTTCGTCCCCCAGACCATGACGAGTTGCTGCGGCGTGCCATAGTTGAGCGGTCGCAGAAGAATGGCGTTGACGACGCTGAAGATTGCCGTATTAGCGCCGGTGCCGAGGGCCAGCGCGATGATAGCAACGAAGGTGAATCCGGGCTGCCTGCCCAGCCCGCGCAAACCATAACGAATATCCTGCCACAGGTTTTCCATAATCTCTCCCCAACCAAAGCTCGTTAGGTCGAACCAGAATGATGATCACTTTGACCGGGCGTCAGCCGCTTGCGGGCACCGTTGTTTGCATCGGCAAGCCGTCCTGCATCATCTCGGTCATGCGTTTGCAAGCTGCCGATTGTCGAATCTAGACAAACTTGCAATGGGCCTGTTTTGTATATGGATTTACAAAGTGTTTATCGCCTACGAGGAGGAATCCTGTCAACCTGAACTTGCCAGCGCCAGCGGCTGATTGCCCGCGTCCGCGAGCCGAAGCCGCCGGTCACGACTCGTCGATTGAATCAACCGCAGCGCGTTTTTGATTGCCCACCCAGACAAGCAAAGCGACGCCCATCATCAATCCGCCGAGTAAAAAGACCAGGCGCAGATTCAAATCGGCGAGAATCCCGGAGAGCGCGAAAGCCGCCATTTCGACCAGCGAGATGCCGAGCATCAGAATGCTCATCACGCGACCGAGCATGCGTTTATCAGAGGTCATTTGAATTCTTGCTTGAATGATGATGCTGACCGCGCCGCTAGCGAGGCCAAAGGCGAACAGACAGACGCACGCCGGCAACAGCGTCGTGGCGAAGGCGAGCGAAGTAATAGCGCAGGTCATCAGCAAGGTCATCAGCGTGGTGACGCGGTCTTCGCGTTTGAAGGCGTTCAATGAGCCGGACATCACCATGCCGATCAACAGACCGGCGGCGAGCGATGAGGCCATCGCACCTAAGGCTTTAGCGCCCTCATCCTGGCCGAAATGCAATCGAGCAAAGGCGGGCATGCCAACATAATCCGCCCCGGCGGCACCAAACTCGAAGGCGATCATGTAGACGAACAGCGTTCGCAGGGTGCGATTGCGCAAGGTATAGCGGAAGCCTTCGACAATGCTCTGTAACAGCGGCTGGCAATCGGGCGGCGCTGTCGCGTCTTCGGTGCCGCCCGTATCGGCATTGGTCGGTGTGCCGATCATACTGATCATGAAAAAGGCAAAGACGAACGACGCGGCATCGAAGACGAAGGCGGCGGTGAAGCCTGTCTTGGTGATGACGACGCCGGCAATGGCCGGGCCGATGACGCCCATCAATCGTACGGCGCTGCGCAGCAGGGAATTGCCGGCGATCAGTTGCTCGCGGCTGATGAGCATTGGCGTCGCCGATTGGTAAGCCGGGAAGAAGGTCGCCTCGACCAGCCCGAAGCTGCCGCCGAGAAAGAACAGATGCCAGCGCTCGGTGATATTGAGATGCACCGCCAGCGCCGTCAAGGTCGTCACCAGCGCGCCGAGGCCGTAAGCCGTCAGCATCAAGACACGCGGCGAGAAGCGATCCGACAGCGCCCCGCCCATGAGCAGAAACGCCGAGCGCACGGCCCCCGAAACCAGCAACACCGAGCCGAGCATCAGGCTGGAGCCGGTGAGACTGTAGACGAGCCAGGGCAGGGCGATGAGATAGAATTGATCGCCGAGAATCGAGCCGCAATGGCCGAGGAATAACAAGCGGAAGTTGCGCACCGCGAGGGGCTGAAGCAGCGGCAACCGGCTGACTTTGTTGATTGTGACCGCTTTCAAGCTGACATCCGCCTCCTTCGATATGACGAGGCGGTGATTGATCGAAACATGGCTTTTCTCATGAGGTTATTCGATCTCATATTGAAAGGCGCAATGAGTCGAAGCCAAAACCCGTCTTCTCTGCACACGAGGTTACTGTGGTCGCTGTGCCTTTGCAAGAGAAACCTTTCCACGGCCAAGACATGGCTTTTTTATATTGCCAATGGCCAGCCTTTGTCCGGTGAATCAAAACGGCGGCGCGGAGGCCGCCGCGTCCGCGCCGCCGTTTGCCGGAATCGGGGCGGATTTGACGCCGCCGACAGATCTGACCAGCAAACTGTTTGTGACCGCGATTACAATCAAGAGAAATACCGTTTAGGTGTTTGATACAATGGAGTGAGTCAACTCACCAGTCAGGCGGATCATATAATGGGTGCCGAGGCAAATAAGCCAGGCCATTGAGTATAACGTAATCTTTGTTACGCTATACTCAATGGCCTGGCTGGGTTTACGAAAGAGGAGCGACGACCTCTTCAACGCCGATTTCGTCAAAGATCACTCCCATTTCTGTCACTAGGCCATTCCTTAACATGGCTTTCTCCTTTTGGCGACCATAGCCCGAAGGCCATCAACGAGGCCGCGCGGTAAGTCGGTGAAGAGCGCCATCCCCTCACCTTCCGATGTCAACAGCCCACTGCTCGGCCTTGAAGACTATGTCGGCTGAGCGACTGAGCCTAGTCGTTGACCGGAATGCCGCTTGGCATTAATTCGTTATCATATGGCCGTCAGTTAACACGATCTCGCCACTTAGCAAGCTGCCACCACTTATTAACAAACCCTCGTTCATTGTGTTCTCCTTCTTATTCGTTGATTTTTGCGGTTACTTCCGCTCGTTACGTTTTTATCTATTGCAATGGCTGTGCCATGGAATTATCGCGCCGCCTCGCCAATCACCCTCATATGGAATCAACCATTTAGCCAGAAGCTCGGTGAACGGCGGCGCGGCGCGAAGTGTGTAGCTGCTTCACACCTGTCGGCTTCAGGGGATTTGCTATCTTGTTTTCAACGACTTGCAGGAAGTGTGAAGCAGCTACACACCTGTGAAGCAGCTACACACTGGCTGAGCGCCTTGATGCGGCTGCCGGTTCCGACCTGGAAAATCCAGGCGGGTGTGACCTGTGGTTTGGATTACGCCGAGACCGTTCGTTTTATGACAACCTGCGGCAATTGGTTAATGGCTTGAAACGCAATGGCAGGATTTTCTAGGGCTAGATTTTGAAATCAAGGCGATCCATTTTCAGATAGAGTCCCTTGCGCGACAGGCCAAGCTCTTTGGCGGCGCGGGCGATGTTGCCTGCCGAACGGCGCAGCGCTTCGGCGATCATCTGCCGCTCCAGTTCTTCGACAGCTTCGCCGAGTGTCGCGCCTTTGGGAGCGCTGACTGTGGATTCCGAGGCTCTGCGTAATGGCGCGGGTGACTGATCCTGCTCGCGGCTCGCTTTGATGATCTCCAGCGACAATCCCTCAGGCGTCACGACGGTCGCTGATTCGTGATAAGCGACGATGCGGCGCACTTCGTTGCACAACTGCCGCACATTGCCCGGCCAGTCATAAACGACCAGCAGATCCAGGCTTTCTTCGGCGAGCTTGATCTCTGACTTGGCCGATTCTTTTTGATAAAGATCGAGATAGTAATTGACGAGCGCCGGAATCTCTTCGCGGCGCTGACGGAGCGTCGGCACCTGTATGCGAATGACATTCAAACGATGGAAGAGGTCTTCGCGAAAGCGGCCTTCTTCGACGGCGCGCTCCAGGTTCGAATTGGTTGCCGCAACGACGCGCACGTCGACCTTTTGCGGCGAGGTATCGCCGATGGGATGAATCTCGCCTTCTTGCAGGAAGCGCAGCAGCTTGGGCTGCAACTCAAGCGGCAGGTCGCCGATCTCATCCAGAAAGAGGGTGCCGCGCTCGGCAGCACGTATGACGCCTTCGTTGCTGGCAATGGCACCGGTGAACGCCCCCTTGCGATAGCCGAACAACTGGCTTTCGATCATCTCCTTCGGCGCGGCAGAGCAGTTGAAAGGCAGAAACTTGTTGAGGCGGCGCGACGAGCCGGCGTGTACGGCGCGCGCGATCAATTCCTTGCCGGTGCCCGATTCGCCGGTGATCAGCACGGTGACATCGGACGAACGAATCTTGTGTATCTGTTCGAGCACCTGACTCATAGCGCGGCTGTTGCAGATGAAGCCGGGCAATTCGACTTGCGCCAGCAGACGCGATGGGTTGAAGACCTGGGTGCGCCGGTTCTTGCTGCGCAGGTTGATGGTTTCAAGCCCTTGTTCGGCGAGTTGCAAGAGCGGCGCGAGCGTGATCGTGTTCCGGGTGAAGCGTTCAGCCGTTGGCCAGACGATCCGCACCAGGTATTTCGCATGCTGATTATCGCCGAGGCAATAAACGAACTGGCGCGGATAATCTTCGGCTTTGAGCTTTGCCATCATCTCCAGTTCTTCTGCCAGTTCGCTATCATCGAGCCCGACCGACGCGGCAACTCTAAGGGTTAAACGGTTCTTCAGGTTGAAGTCGGCGGCAAGGATTTCGGCGATGACCGCACCACGGCTGCGAGATTGCTCGCGCATGATGGCAACGATTTCATATAGCAGCAATTCGCGCGAATGCGCTGCCTGCACGAGGCGCTGGGCGATGAAGCCATCCAGCCCCGAAGCCAGATCCGGTGTATTGTCCCTAGCGCCCTGCTTTAATTCGAAACGCAGGCCGGCAACCGGAAAACTGAGCGCCGCCATCTCGCGCCCAACTTCCATGTTGTCGAAAGGCTCGCTGGTATTCTTCAGCGATTCAATCTGGACGCGCGTCCGCTCTACATCGAGGGTTGCGCCGAGTCGCGTGAAGACTTCGAGCGCCATCTGCGCTTCGGTGAGGGCGGTGTCCAGACGGCCATGCTTTTCATACAATCCTGCCAGAATGACGCGGTTCACCGCACAATCGTAGACGCTGCCGCGCAGTTCGTAGACCGAAGTGCTCTGGCCGAGCGACTGAATAGCGGCAGCAATGTGCCCGGAGGCGGCCTGGACTTTGGCGTTTAGACGCATCATCAAGCCCCAGGCCATCATCGATGGCGTGTCGCTCAGAAAATCGCGGACGATCTCGACATGGGCAGCGGCCTGCTCGACTTCACCGAGGGCGAGCAGCGCATCGGCAAGCAGCAATCTAACGTCCGCCATAAAGCGTGTGGTGCTGCCGCGCCGGCAAACCTCGACGCCGATCTCTAAAACATCCCTGGCCTCCTGATAACGACCTTTGATCATCAGGCTGCGGCCCATGGTCATGCGGGTGTTGATTTCGACCCAGAGTGTGTTTTTCGAATTTTCAATGACTTCCATTGAGCGCCGGGTCAATTCGTCCGCTTCATCAATCCGGCCTCGCAAGAGATGCAGATAGGCCAGCGTATCGAGCACGCAGGCATATTGCGCCACCTGGTTGGTGGTCTTAAATGTGGCCAGCGCCTCCTGGAGCAGCACTTCGGCTTCTGCCCAGCGGCCAAGCCAGGTTAGCTTGTCAGCATAGTTGTTCTGGTTGATGGCGAGGCTCGCCTGATTGCCAGACAACTGGAAATGCTCAATGCACTTTTCAAATGAATAGATGGCTTTGGTGGTCACGCCGAGATTGTCGTAAGTGATGGCCAGATACATGTGCGCGCGGCCCAACAGGTCATGTTCCTCGCGGTCGCCGATAATCGTCAGCGCCTGCTTGAGCAGATGCAGGGCGTTGCGAAAATCACCCTCGTAGGCATGGATATAGCCGATGTGTAGATAGGATTCGGCGAGCCGCCGCCAGTCGCCGGTGTGGCGGAAATGCTCAAGCGCCGAAGTATAATGGTCACGGGCGATGCGGATTTCAGAGATGTTGCGATAGGCGCGCGCCAGCCCGAAGTAACAAGCGCCCATGCCGGTTTGGTCTTCGAGGCTGCGCGCAATTTGAATCGCTTGATTGAATAAGGCGATGGCGCGCGGCAAGTCATTATTGAACGAGTATCCCCAGCCCAGCCGTATCAGGACTTCCATCCGTATGGGTTCGGGCAGGCGGTCAAGTTCATTCGGGCGCTCGTATTTGGCGACGGCTTCAAGTTGTTCAGAATACAAGCCGCGTTTTTCCAGCGAGTCGCACAGATAGTAGCGCACGCGGGCTTCGTCTTCGCCCGACCAGCCGCCGCGCTTGAGAGCGGCGCGAAAATAGTTGGTTGCTTCCTCAAAGCGGCTCTCTTCGAGCGAAACCTTGCCTGCGGCAAACGCTTCCTCAAAACTCTGAGCGCGGAGGATGTCTCTGGTCGCCATGTCTACTCACACCTTTGGGCTGTCCTTATGCAGCCTGCGCGCCGAACGTTTTTTGGGGCTTATGTGTTAGAAGCTACTAATATAGATAATTGCGGTTCGCTTATCTGCCAATTGTTCCAGTGAATTCTATGGGCTAACCCTTCCGAAGTCAAGCGTATGAATCGCAGCCAACCCGCCGGTATCTGTAACGACGCGATACAACACAGAGCCCGCACATCGCCAAGAACTCTGCAAAAAAGGCCGAAAAACCGCCTTCCTTGGCGTTTTCGCGATTCTCAAGTTGTCTGGCATTCGCATTGCACTTCTCTGAAGACGCGTGCTTCAAGAATAAGGGGGAAATTGATCATGGCGATGGCTCGTTTTAGCGTGATGTACATCGGACATTTCATCCTGTTTTCGTTCTTCTTATTGTTTTATGCGCTTCTGGTCGTCGGCTTGATCACGCGCCTGGTGAAACGTTCGATGGCCGACGCGCGCGAAAGCCACTGAGTCAAGTCGCAGGGCTAATAGGAGGATGGATCATGGAAATTAAAATTTCGGATATTCAATCGAAAGATCAGGTGTTAATACAGACGGCGAACAGCGAATACTGCTTTCGCGTCACCGATGCCGAACAGCGGCGCGGACGATTGACCGGCGGCACCCTCGGCAACCACGAGCGCGATGCCGTGCTGGCCGGAGCCATCTCCTGCACCGGCGCGCTTGGGACGATTGCCCTGGCGCTACATCCGGGTTGTCGCGCAGTCTTCTACCTGACGGCAACGCGCGGCATTGAGCGTTTGATTACCTCGGTGATCACGCGCCTGTCGCATGACCACGTCCAAGAAAACGGTAGGCGGGCGGCATGAAAACCGCTCGCTCAGGAGGAAACCATCTTGCAATGGCTCGGATGGCTGGCCGCAGCGATCTTGCTGACGACCATGTTCGCGCAGGTGCGCAAGAACTGGAAAGAGCACAAGCTGAAAGGCGTGAACCCGTTGTTGTACTACGGACAGGCGCTGGCATCTTTGTGTTTCGCAGTCTACAGTCTAACGATCAACTCGTGGGTTTTCGTCGTCACTAACACACTTGGCCTCATCGCTGCTATCATAGGCATCTATCTGGTGCATCGTTACCGGAAGTCTGAGAAGGCCTATGCCACCGATGGTCTCGATCATCATCCCGGCGCTCAATGAAGAGAAGATCATCGCCAGGACGCTGGCGTCTTTAAGCTGCCTCGAAGGTGAATTTGAAATCATCTTCGTCGACGGCGGCAGCCGCGACCGCACGCGCGACCTGACCGGCGCGCGCCCCGAAGGGATGGACTGGATTTACTATCCAAAATCCTTTAAGCTGCGCCGCAAGCGCACAGCGGCGCGCTGAATATTCTAGATAAGGAACTGCCTTTGTGAAGAAGCCAGAAGCCATACAGGTCGTCCACCTGTTTTCGGAAACTCTCGACGCCTTGCTTGATCTGCTGAGCGATTTATCGCTGGATGATTGGCAGAAGCCGACGGTGTGCGCCGGCTGGACGGTGAAAGACATCGCCGCGCACCTGCTTGGCGGCGAGATCGGCATTCTCGCGCGCAAACGCGACGGCTACGCATATTCGGGAAGCCCTATCATCGACTGGCACGATCTAGTGAATCTGATCAACGATCTCAACGACCTGTGGGTGAAAGCGGCGCGTCGGCTGAGCCCGCGACTTTTGTGTGATTTCTTACGTATTACCGGCGAGCAGGCGAATTTGTATTTTGCATCACTTGACCCGGAGGCGCTCGGCGACCCGGTTGACTGGGCGAGCCCGGAACCTGCGCCGGTGTGGCTCGACCTGGCTCGCGAATACACCGAACGCTGGCATCACCAGCAACAGATTCGTGATGCGACCGCGCGGCGGGGCTTGAACGGGCCGCGCCATCTTGCGCCGGTGCTCGATGCTTTCGTTCGCGCCCTGCCGCGCGCCTATCGCGATGTCCGGGCCGAGGACGGCGCGCAGGTTACTTTGAAGATCAACGGGCCATCGGGCAACCGCTGGCATCTGCTGAGAGAGAGCGGCGCGTGGCAGCTTTATCTCAACGCCGATGCGCCGTCGGTTGCAACCGTGTCACTCGATGAAGACCTCGCCTGGCGATTGTTCACCAAAGGCATCAAGCCGGAAGCGGCGCGTGCCCGTGTGGTCATCGAAGGCGATGAGAGGTTGGCGCTGCCGGCGCTCGGCATGATTTCGATTATCGGTTAAAGCATAAGGATAAACGATGCGAAGATGCTCACGAAGATGCTCACTCGGTTTGATTCTCATCCTGGCCGCCCTGACGACGGCGGCGGCCCAGAAATCGGAGAAGTATTATCCGAAAGTCATTGTCAACAACATGGCGGCGAAGCAGATGCTTTTAGGCGCGCACCGCTTTTCGTTGCAGTGGATCAGTTGGGATTATTTCGGAAAAGCTACGGTTACTGAAAAGAATGGCTCGCTGTTTATCAAGGGCGAACAGCATGGGCGCGGCAATGATGACGTTGTGACGATGGATGGCGTGATCACGCGAGTTGATGCCAAAGCGTTCACCTTCGAGGGCGAAATCGTAACGCAGATCAGCCACATCAACAACGGCAAGCCCTGCAAACGGACGGGCGAGATGACCTTTCAGATCACCGGCAATCGCCGATACTGGCGGCTCCAGCAGATGAACAATCCGTGCGACGAGGCAGCGGATTACGTCGACATCTTCTTCCGCTAACCCCTGAATATTTTATAGTCCGTATTTGGGCCGAGCCTCTCAGCGGCTACGTCCACGTGCCCAGTCAGCAGTTGAACACTGATCATAAACAATCTTGTACAATGAGGCTGGCCATGATTTCTACAACCGTGTGTAATACGCATCACCGGCGCAGGCGCGGCAAAGGGCACGGCCTTCGCGGATGATTTCGCGGCGGTCGTTGATGCCTTCGCCGCACTGGTCGCAGCCGACGCGCGCGACCGGGCGACCCGGCTGATCTTCGCTGGCAACATTGACGGCGACGCGCTCGACTTTGAAGAGGTCTTCGTCAGGCAGCAGCTTGTAAGCGCGCAGTTGGCGGTCGTATTTGTTGGTGATTTCGGGAAAGCAACGATCCGCCGCGTCGCGCGCTTCGTCGAGCGCCACAATACGCACGGCCTGATTGGTTCTGGTATTCAGGAAAGTCGCGGCGAGCTTGCCGTAGTCGTAAAACTTCAACGTGCGCTTGCCCAGCCGGCAGCCGGTCACCGTGTTGATGGCGTCGGCGGCGCAGCGGTCGATTTCGACGAAAACCAGCAGCGCTTTGCGATCCTGGCCGCGCGGTTCTTCGATGCCGACGGCGCGACAGCCGAGCAGCGCCATCCGCACGCCGAGCACTTGCCCTGCACACATATGGCCGTGCGAGTGTTCGGCGCGTTCGAGCAATTCATCGAGCGTTTCCATTCGTCGCCTCTTGATAATTGATTATAGATGCGGCACGAGTGAACGCAAAGCGGCGCGTCGACCTGAATTGCCGAGGGCTTTAGTATTCAGGATTACACTCATCCGGTCGCTTACAGCAACCGCGCTTTCAATCGCCGCAGCGCGTCAAGGGCTTCTTCAGCGGTGAGCGATTCAATATCGAGATTGCGCATCTCGTCGAGCACGGCATCGTTGGCGGCTTCAAACAGCGAGGGCTGCGGCGCGCGTTTGCGCGATGGCAAGTGGCGCGCGAACTTCGGCTTGCCCATCACATCCAACTCGTTGGCTTCGAGATTGGACAATATCTCTCTGGCGCGATCCGTAACCGTGCGCGGCAATCCCGCGAGTTTGCCGACCTCGATGCCGTAAGACTTCGAGGCGCTACCTTCGACGACGCGGCGCAGAAAAACAATCGTGCCTTCCGATTCCTTCACCGCCATCTGATAGTTGCGTACGCCCGGCAGCAGCTTCGCCAGTTCGGTCATCTCGTGATAGTGGGTTGCAAACAAGGTCTTGGCGGCGTGCTGCGGGTTATCGTGCAGGTATTCGGCGATGGCCCAGGCCAGCGACAGGCCATCGAATGTCGAAGTGCCGCGCCCGACTTCATCGAGCAGCACCAGGCTGCGCGGCGTCGCAGTGTTCAAGATGTTCGCCGTTTCGGTCATCTCAACCATAAACGTCGACCGCCCGCGCGCCAAACTGTCGGAGGCCCCGACGCGCGTGAAGATGCGATCAAGGACAGCGATGCGCGCTTCTTCGGCAGGCACGAACGAGCCGATCTGCGCGAGGATGGCGATCAAGGCGGTCTGCCGCAAAAAGACCGATTTGCCGCCCATGTTCGGCCCGGTGATGATCAGCAGGCGGTCGGTTGAGTTGTTCAGAAAAACGTCGTTCGGGATAAAGCGCTCGCCGGCGGATTCGATGACCGGATGGCGTCCGCTGCGAATGTAAAGCTCATCACTTTCGCTGAGCGACGGGCGGCAGTAGTTGCGCCGCGCCGCAACTTCGGCAAGCGAGCCTAAGACATCGAGCATCGCCAGCCCCTGAGCGACGCCCTGCACACGCTTGGTCTCGACGGCGACCGCCTGGCGAATGGCGGCGAACAACTCTTGTTCGATTTCATTAATGTGCTCTTCAGCGCCGAGGACTTTCGCTTCATACTCTTTCAACTCCGGGGTCGTGTAGCGCTCGGCATTGGTAATCGTTTGCCGGCGCTCGTAATCTGCCGGCACATTTTTAAGATTGGTCTTGCTGACTTCGATGAAGTAACCGAAGACATTGTTGAAGCGGACTTTCAATGAAGCGATGCCGGTGCGCGCCCGCTCGCGCGATTCGATGCGGGCGATGACGCTCTTGCTCGACGTGGCGACTTCGCGCAACTCATCCAGTTGCGCGTTGTAGCCGTTGCGAATGGTGCCGCCGTCATTCATATTGGCCGGCGGCTCGTCGCTGATTGAAGCGCCGATGAGGTCGCGCAGGTCTGCGAGTTCGTCGAGGTTCTCGGCAAGGATCTCAAGCAATGAAGCGGTCGCATCGGCGAGCAGTTCCTTGATGCCGGGTATGGCATCGGCAGAGTTCTTGAGCGCCACCAGATCACGCGGCGTGGCGCGGCCCATCGAGATGCGCGCCATCAATCGTTCAAGATCAGCCACCTGTTTCAACTCCTGGCGCAAACGGTCGCGCAGGATCAAGGCGTTCTTCAATTCTTCAACTGTGTCGAGCCGCGCCGCGAGTTCGCCGAGTTTCATAGACGGCCTGAGCAGCCATTGCTTCAAGAGCCGCGAACCCATGCCGGTGACGGTTTCATCGAGCACGCCGAGCAGTGTACGCTGGCGCGAGCCGTCGAGGGCTTCGACCAGTTCGAGGTTGCGCACCGTCGGCGCATCGAGCATCAGGTATTCAGCCGGCTCAAAGTAGGAGAGCCCGGTGATGTGGCCGGCATCGTCTTTCTGGGTTTCGCGAACGTATTGCAGCACCGCGCCCGCGGCGATGACCGCCAGGTCGCGCCCGCCCAGCCCGAAGCCGTCAAGCGAGTTCACTTCAAAATGATTGCAAATCAGTTCGGCGGCGCGGTCGTGCGCGAAGGCCCATTCGTCCAACGCATTCAATGACGGTTGTTCGCCGGCAACCACGAAGCGCGCCGCGCTGGCGCTCTTTTCGTCGCTGATGACGTGGCTCGCGGCGTCGCGCAGGGCTTCGTTCTTGAACAGCGGTTCAAGCGATTTCGGAAAGAGGATCTCGCGCGGCGCGAAGCAGTCGAGTTGTTCGAGAAGGCGATTCCACGCCTGGTCGCCGGTGAACTGCGTGACCACGAATTCACCGGTCGATAGATCGAGAAAGGCGGCGCTCATGCCTGTGCCTGTGCCGAAGACCGCTGCCAGGTAGCTATTCTCGCGGGCATCGAGCAGTTGCGAGTCAATGGCGGTGCCCGGCGTGATGACGCGTACGACTTCACGCTTGACGAGTTTGGTCGCCTTTTTGGCATCCTCGGTCTGTTCGCAAATGGCTACGCGAAATCCCTTGCGCACGAGTTTGGCGATGTAGCCGCTGGCGGCGTGATACGGCACGCCGCACATCGGCACAGGATTGCCGCGCTCGCGGTTGCGCGCCGTCAACGTAATTTCCATCTCTTTAGAGCCGATGATGGCATCGTCGTAAAAAAGTTCATAGAAATCGCCCAGACGAAAGAAGAGCAAGGTGCCGGGATGCGCCCGTTTGATTTCGTGATACTGCTTGAGCATTGGTGATGAATGTTCCATAAAGATAGTCGTCGCTGGACAGTGGTCGGTGACCAGTGGCCGTTTGTAAAGGGTTTATGAATGTCTGGCATTGAATGCCAGCGATGAGCGATTGGGGAAGTGCGTCTTTGCCAGCTAAACACCCTAATTGATCACTATCCGAAAAATGTTCTGGCCGTGTTGTAAATATCGTCATCCAGGGGCCGGTACTTGTCAGCGATCTCTTCGAGCGGCACGCTCGCCATGCGCAGACCTTGGACCGCAGCCATCATGCCGAACTCCTCACGCAAAATCAGTTCGACGGCGTAAACTCCAAGCCTGGTGGCCAGCACGCGGTCATAGGCGGTCGGCGAGCCGCCGCGTTGAATGTAACCCAGAACACTAACGCGGGCTTCCAGTTGCGTCAGTTCTTCGATCTGGCCGGCGACCAGATGGCCGATGCCGCCAAGGCGATTTTCGTGAAACACACGGTCACGCTGTTCGCGGGTCAGGAAGTCTTCCTCCGGGTGCGGCTTGGCGTCTTCGGCGACGACGACGATAGAGAAGGGGCGGCCCAGTTGCTTGCGTTTGCTGAGCATGTTGCAGATCTCCGACATACGAAAAGGGCGCTCCGGGACGAGGATCAAATCGGCGGCACCGGCGATGCCCGCGTAGGCGGCGATCCAGCCCGAATGCCGGCCCATCACTTCGACAACCATCACGCGATGCAGCGCCTCGGCGGTGGTGTGCAAACGGTCAATGGCTTCGGTGGCAATCGACACGGCGGTATCGAATCCGAAGGTGTAATCGGTTCCGGGGATGTCGTTATCAATCGTCTTGGGCACGCCGACGATGGCGTAACCGTGATCGCGCCACATGCGCATCGCGCAGGAGAGCGTACCGTTGCCGCCGACGACGATCAGCCGGCTGAGGCCGAAACGCCGCCAGTTGTCTTGAATCTTTTTCAGCATATCGTCGCTCGCCAGCGGGTTGATGCGCGACGTGCCAAGAATCGTGCCGCCACGATACTGTATGCCGGCGACCGAATGTCTTGTAAGCGGCGCTACATTGCCGTCGATCAAGCCCTGCCAGCCGGAATAGATGCCGAGTACGGGGATGCGATCATCCTGAGCGCGCCGCACGACGGCGCGAATGACGGCGTTGAGGCCGGGGCAATCGCCGCCGCCGGTCAGTATGCCGAGATAGTTGTTCATTGAAGTCAGCCTTCTTAATTCAGCCCGCGCAGGTCAGCAAGCTGACGTTATTTCAGCAACCAAGGTTGTGCGCGCCATGACCAGATTATATAATTCGCGTCTAGGTGGTCAAACGAGCTTTAGGGGCGATTGCCAATCGTTGCGCTATACGAAGCGATTTGGCGAGCGCCGATTCATGAGATGAAGCCGAGTTGAACGATCCCAATATTCACCAGAGCCAGCCGATCATTCTCGCGCTTGATACGTCTGCGCGATGTACCGGCATCGCCTTAGCCCACGGGGAAACGATCATCGAATCGTTGGTGGTGCCGGGCGACGAACGGCGCTCCGAACGGTTGTGGCTCGACCTCAGCGAATTGCTGCAAAGCGCCGGGCTGACGATTGCAGCGGTGGATCTGTTCGGCGTTTGTGTTGGGCCGGGTGGATTCACGGGCCTGCGCGTCGGCCTCGCGGCGGTGAAAGGATTGGCGGCGGCGACGGGCAAGCCTATCGCCGGTGTGACGGCGCTCGAAGCGGCGGCGTTTACGGCGGCAAACCTTGCGACCACGGTATGCGCCATGGTCGGTGCATACAAGGGTGAGGTCTACTGGCAACGTTTTGCCTTCGATGATCGAGGACTACCGGTTGCTCTGTCGGAGCCGCTTGTGTCAACATCGACCGAAGCGGTTGGGCAGGTCGCGGATTTACCTGATCTGGTCTTCGTTGGTGATGCGGTCGAGGCAAAGGCTGAAGTCATCCGCGAAATAGCCGGCGCGCGATTCCGTGACGAGACGAATGCCTTGGGCAGCGGCTGGCGCATCCATCGCGCCACCTATTCAATTGCCGAAGCGGTGGCTCATGTGGCGTACTTGAAGTGGCAGCGGGGGGCCGTCGAAACCGCAGCAGACTTGCAGGCGCTCTACGTGCGACCGGCTGAAGCCGAAGTGAAATTGTCACTGGGGCTGCTTGGCTCGAAGATCGAGCGCAGCCGCAAAGCCGATTGAGCAGCGAGCCGGACGGCTTTCAATCGCAAAGGGGGAAGAAGCATTGTCAGTCAGCGAAAGGCAAAGCGAGGAAGCGGCGGCGATGGCGCTGCCCTTTGTCATCGAATGGATGCAGGTCTCAGACCTCGGCGATGTCGTTGCCATCGAAGAGCTGACAGGGCTGAACCGCTGGGGCTTTGACGCCTACAAGCGCGAGATTCAGAAGAACCCGAATTCCGTCATGCTGGTGGCGCGCAATCTGCGGCATGGCCCGCCATTGGTCGGCTTTTTCGCCGGCTGGACGGTCGAAGACGAATTGCATGTCAATAACATCGCGGCGCACCCTGAATTCCGGCACCAGGGCGTCGGCTCCCGTTTGATGGAGACGGCGATTGAAGAAGGCCGGCGGCGGGGCATCATATTCGTGCTGCTCGAAGTGCGCGCCTCGAACGAAGCGGCGCAGGCGCTATACCGCAAGCTGGGGTTCAATTTTGTCGCGCGCCGCCGCGATTATTATCGCTTTCCGACTGAAGATGCGTTCGTGATGAAGAAGGAATTCGCCGGTCAGCGATTGTGACGCGCGGCCAAAATCGTCGAGGAGTTTGCGGCTGGTAGTTGACAGATTCGCGTAGGGCTGGCTAATATAACACTTCCTGAGCGGGAGTAACTCAGCGGTAGAGTGCGACCTTGCCAAGGTCGAAGTCGCGGGTTCAAATCCCGTCTCCCGCTCCAGAGTTTCAAGGCGAAGGCGACATCTCGAAGGCAGAAAATTTGAGAGATGCCTTCGCCTTCTCGTTTGACAAGACTAGGCGGCGTAGCCAAGTGGTAAGGCAGAGGTCTGCAAAACCTTTATCCATCGGTTCGATTCCGATCGCCGCCTCTTTATTTTCAGTATTTACGGGTGTTTCTGAAAACTTCTAAACCCTACTGTAGCGGCAATTGTAGCGACTCCAAACCATCTGGCATCTCCTAATTGACGAGTGATGCGGCTGATCCTTGCTCAACCTCTGCAATTGCTCTGGCAGCGTTGTACTCCTCAAGACGGCGCGCAGTATCCGCCTGATGTTGTTCTGTCGGGTGTGCGTAGCGCAAACCCATCTGTATTCTCGAATGCCCAAGCATTGCCGCAAGGGTGACTAAATCAATCCCTGACATCGCCGCGCGTGTCGCCCAGGTGTGGCGCGGGTCGTAGAGCCGAAATGGTTTCAGGCTGCTACGTTTCAAAGCACCGTAATGGGCATTGTTGAGCTTTACAACAGGCTTTGTCAGATCATCAGGAGAAGGGAATAGGTATAGGCTATTAACAGCATTCATTCGCCGTGTGACGACTTCCAGAGAAGTTTTGTTTAGAGGAACTTTGCGCTTTGCTGCTTTTGTCTTGCCATAGGGATTGAAAATAAAACCGCCGTCGAGGTTAATGTTCTCTACTCTAATGCGATAAACCGCTTCTGGCCGCATTCCAGTTTCAAGCATCAGGATAGCGGCATCTCGTAGCGGCTGCGATGCTGTTGCTAAGTATTTCTGTTGTTCGTCAAAGCTGAGAGTCCGCATTTGCTCGTTACCTTCGTTAAAGAACTTCACTTTGCTAACAGGATTCTTGAGCAAGACATCGCCTTTAATGAAGAAGTTGAACAAAGCCTTGAGGCAGGCAAGCTCTCGATTTGTTGTCGCTGGCCTAAGAACCTTATTGGTCTTAGGACTTTTCTGGTTTGCTCTCCAAGTCCTATAGTCTTCCACGTCTTCAGGTGTGATCTTGTCGAGCTTTTTATCTTTGAAAAATTTCAACATATCCGTCCGTTCCATTCACCCGGATTCTCTGTCCCTCTTTGATCAGCTTGGTAGCATTCTCCACTCCGACAACTGCTGGTAAGCCATATTCACGTGCGATAACTGCTCCATGGGTCATCAGTCCACCAACTTCGGTGACCAGGCCTTTTATGGATACAAACAAGGGTGTCCAGCTAGGGTCAGTAAAGGAGGTGACTAATATATCTCCATCTTCTATATCAGCATCTTCCATGTTTAAGATGACACGTGCTCGTCCCTCTATAACTCCGGAAGAAACAGCTAGACCTACAATAGCTCCGGCTGGGAGATTTTCTCGTTTGTACTCACCTGCAATGATTTCACCATCAGACGTGATAACACGTGGGGGAGTTAGTTTTTCATATAATTTGTACTCGTCTTTTCGCTTGCTGATGATCTGGTAATCCAGTTTATTTGTGCGTACGACTTTGCGAAGTTCTTCAAAAGTGAGATAGTAGATATCTTCTTTTTCATGAATAACGTTGGCTTGTACGAGTTGTTCGGCTTCTTTCAGTAGAGCCTGCTTATAAGCGAAGTAGCGATTAACTATGCCGTATTTTGGATATTCACGATAACCGCTGAGATTCCGGACCAGGTCGATCATTCGTTTTGTTTCTTTGGCTTTTTGTTCACCATCCGGTAATTGCTTCAATCGATCTAGTAATTCTTGTTCTTTTTTCAAAGCTTCCTGTCGCCCTTGCTCAAATTTCCGGTTGCCGGCATTCGGCTCAAAGTTTTTGATATTATTAAGAATCATGGGGACAAGTGTAGTTGGTTTTTCGCTCCAACGGGTTTTTGTAATATCGATTTCCCCGGCACATCGCATTCCGTATTTGTTTAGATAAGCAGAGATCGCGTCCCGGGTTTCCTGTCCACCATCAAATTGAATCAGTTCATCCAAAAAGTTATCATCTTTTACCTGTTGCAAATAATCAATTACTTCCGGATAAGGACGAATCACATCTGCAACATCCAATAGCTCCAGACCCATTTCCGAAGTAATATTGTTTGGCGCAGATTGAGAAAGTATGTCTGCTGCATTTTTCTCACCTAACCATTCGTTCATTTTTTCATTGATCCATGATGAAGCATTCATACCAGTCATAATCACAGCAAAACTCTGTGATTCAGAGTTGGTCTTCTTTCTTTGCTGGAGATCTTCCAGGATAAAATCAAACAGATCCGATCCTGATTTCGTTTGGATGTTTTGTTTTAACGCTTCTATCGATGTTTGATTACTCTTAATCAAATCAGAAACGATTGTTGGATGGTAATCGTTTAGTGCTTGATAATTCGGCGGCGACACAGCTTTATTGCTTTCACCGGGACCTGATTCTTTTTTATCATCCGGTAACGGTTTTATAAAATCTTCCCGCTCTATGATGGTTGTAAGTGCGTCTTTTATGATCGGATCGGATTTTCCCAGAACATTTACTAAAGTTTCTCTGCCGGCAGGTGAAGCCAGCATAGGTGTCACATCAACAAATAACCTTCCACCGGCAGTACGCATGAGTGCCGGGGTCGTTAACAGGAAAAAAGACAATCCCAATGGTTTCATGGCATCGGTCATCATTTGTTGATGACCGACCGATACATAAGCGTGATTTTCCTGATCATTCGCTTCAGGGATCGGGTATAAAGTAGTGATTGGCCGACTCTGGACAATATAAAATGTATCATCAACCAAACACCATTCGATGTCCTGGGGGTGGCCGAAATGTTCTTCGATCTTTCTGCCCATGCGCTCAAGCTGTAAAATCTGCTCATCCGTCAGCGCTTGCCTGTTCTGCCGCTCAGTCTCAATCTCCTGTTCTTTCGTACCGCCATCTTTTAAGGCATAAATAGCCAGTTTCTTGGTGGATATCTTCTTATCGATAACTTGGCCGTTACACACTTTATAAATATCAGCATTCACCAGGCCGGAGACCATGGCCTCACCAAGTCCGAAGCTGGCATCAATGGATAAGACTTTCCTATTAGAAGTGACGGGATCGGCAGTAAACAAAATTCCTGCCGCCTGCGGGAAGACCATCTTCTGAACAACCACAGACAGGTAGACTTTACGGTGGTCGAAGCCGTTTTGAAGCCGGTAAATTACTGCCCTCTCGGTAAATAGCGATGCCCAGCACTTGCTGATATGCTTTAGGATTGCCTCCTTTCCGATAATGTTCAAATATGTATCCTGCTGTCCCGCAAAGGATGCCGTCGGCAGGTCTTCCGCCGTAGCACTGGACCGCACAGCAAAGGCATCTTTTTCACCAAACTTTGTGAGATAACCCGCAATCTCTTCTGCTATATCCTTAGAAATGGGGATTCTTTCGATGGCCATACGGATTTTAGCGCTGATTTCGCTGATATTTTCCCTCTCTTCTGCTTTAAGACGCGTTAATTCATCCAGCAAGCTGTTAAGCTCCTGATTATTTTCGGTTATTTTTTTATACGCTTCGGTGGTAACGCAAAAGCCCTCCGGCACCCGTATCCCCTTGATTCTGGACAGTTCGCCTAGATTAGCGCCTTTGCCTCCTACAACCATAAACTTTGTTCTGTCGATCTCCTGAAAACAAAGTACATATGTGTTCATATTTTTTCCTCCTTTTATCGATACAAAATTTCGCGAAGAATCTGCAAATACTCTTCCTCTTCTTCTGCTATCTAAATTTAATTAGAAAAATTCAGTGATGACTTTGATCAATTGATAATAGCATTAAAGAAACTCAATTTTTTATGAGAAAGCCTTGTATACCGGAGTAAGCGGAGTATTCTTATGAACCTTTTATATTCATCAACTTATTACTCCGGCAATGACCGGAGTACCGTGGAGTAAGGTAGAGTAAATGAAAGAGTTACTCTGGCTCACTCTGGCCTACTCCGTAGGGCGATGGAGTAATAAATAATGATAATAAAAAGGTTACAACTTTATTTATTTGTTGATAAAGATTCCTTCGCCTCCTTTAACTCAGATCTCTCGACATCGGCATGGCCACAAAGTTCGATTAGCTTTGCATAGGCCGTATTAAGTCGCTGCTTATCTCCAAGCATTTTAGCGGCACGAGCCATGCCATAGATTGCATTGAAGCGATTTGGGGAATTCCGCAGGGAAGCCTCGATCTCGGCGAGTGCCTGCTCAGGTTGGTTCAATTCGATCAGCATATCTGCGAGCAATTCGCGCGCTGGAATTACCGCCCCGGGTGTAACTGGATGCTTCTCAGTGGAGTCTTCGAGGTCAGCCGCCGAGTGCATGAGCTTTAATGCCTCCTCGTTCTTTCCCTCGGCTTTTGCAAGCCAGGCGGCGGCGGCCCGGCGCTGAATCTCTACCTGACCGGCCCAATAACCTTCCTTAGCATCTGCCAGTGCTTTTTGAATCGAAGCCAGTTTTCCCAACTCCTCGCGTGCCGCAGCTACATCACTACTGCGGGCCATGCCGATTGCCCGTGCGAAATGGATGATGGCCTCAGCATAGGGAAAGTTCTTCCATGGAAAGCTGCTCGGATGCAGCGTCAGCACGGCGGCTTCACTCCAGCGCCGCTTTTCAAGCACGTATCGTGCTGGGACAGCAGCAAAAGCATATGCCGCCGCAAAACTCTCGACATCAACTTTATCAACCCGGCTCATCTCATCAAGGACGCGCTTCGCTGCCAGATCCTGCGCGCCTTGTAGGTAGGCGTACACCAGGTAGTCCATCGCATGGAGTTGATCGAAAGCGCCTGCTCCCGGATGAGTTCTTGCAACATGGCGCTTTGCTGCATCTGCCGAGGCGATGTTTAGCTGAATTGATTCTTGCCACAATCCGAGCCGCGTGAAGATGTGCGTAGGCATATGCAAGGCGTGTGGAGATGACGGCGCAAGCTTGGCATACATTCGGGCCGCAGGCAGCGCAAGTTGAGCAAGCTGCGGATAGTCGAAGCTGTGAATGATGTAGTGAGCTATGCCAGGATGCTCTGGCTCATCTGGCATCACTTTGTTGAGAATCTCTGCGGCTTTCTTCTGATTCGCGTAACTCTTATCGGTCGGAAGCGCGGTTCCCAGAAGCGATAGCGCATAAAAGATCGCCGCTTCATGATCTTTTGGGTAGCGAAGCTGCAATCTCTCCATGGCCTTTTCATAAGCCAGAGAGCGGCTGCGGTGGTCGAGCTTGTCTGCGTCTTTGTAGAAGGTTTCTATAGCTGCGATATAGCCTTTTTCACGCTCGTCGTTTCCTCCAATTGATAGCGCTTTTTCAATCGCGGCTCGTCCCTTGCCAAGTTCAGCAGGTGTGGGAGGTGCCCAGACCGGATGGTAATTACTCATGGCAACGCCCCAATAAGCCATCGCACATCGAGGTTCTCTCATGGCTATGTCTGAAAAGGCATTTTCTGACTCTTCATACCAGAAAGAGTGTAACAGTGCGACCGCACGGTTGAATTGCCCCTGAACATTGGCGCAGGAGACTTGAAAAGTGACCTTTCCGAGGTTCTCATCTTGATCGTGTTGATGATCGTGTTGGTGCTTTTCCTGAGCGAGTGTAGATAAGCTGCAAAGCTGGATCAGCATAGTAACAAGCAAAAGCTTGCGCATTGTCATAAGTCACCTCCTTTGCTGAGACCAAGACCATGGTTGTCAGATCAATAAGCGTCCAGGCAGAACCCTTTCGCGGTTATTGCGTGTGCGCGGCTCATCATCGCTTTTAGTGGGGCCCTTTAAGGGGAAGCCGAATGGTCTGACCAGACTTGGCGGACCGGCGAGCCGCTTCCAATATGTCAGCAACAATAAGATTGTTCTCAAGCGATGACAAACCTGCGGGTTGAATTTGTCGGCGCACGACGGCGGTCAAATAACCAATCGGATCATCACCAGGCGGCTCCAACGATTCGGCAGTCAGTTGCTCTTCAGGCTTGTCGGCAACCCGCACGCGGACACCATCTCGTCTGATTGTAAGCGCCGATGCATGTTGGCCATAAACCTCAATGTCCTTACGGTCGAAAGGCCAATTCCATGATGCCTGAATGATTCCCTGAGCATGAGGATAGGTGAGAATGATCGTCGCTTCGTCATCCACGTGGGGATAAATCTGCGGCTTGATCTGCTGAGTGATGGCCGTCACTGAAAGCGGGCGCTGGTTGTCCATCAGCCAGGTCATCAGGTTAGCGCCGTAACAACCAAAATCCATCAAGGCTCCGCCGCCATCGAGTACCGGATCCGTGAGCCAGGCGAGGAATTCGGGTTGGACGCCGATTTCTTTAGGGCCTCGGTGACCATCGTGAACCACCATCTTGCGAATCTCTCCGAAAGCGCTTTGATGGGCCATCTTGTAGACCGCCTGATTACTCGCGTACCAGGTCGTCTCGTAGTTGACCATCACCTGGATTTTCCCGTCGCGCGCGGCTTTGGCTATGGCTTGTGCGTGTTCGAGATTAACCGCTAATGGCTTTTCCATCATCACCTGGATGCCGCGCTTACTACAGGCTTCGACCACCGCGCGGTGATCGAAGGTGCTAGTGAAGACGACCACGGCTTCGGGGCGGCGTGCATCAAGCATCGCCTCAAGGTTCTTATCAAACAGAGAGGGGTCGAGATTATATTGGTTGCGGTATGCCTCGGCCACCGAGATGTTTGCTTCCGCAATACCGACGATCTGTATGTCTTTTCGTTTAAGGGCGCTGGCGAGAAATCCGTTGACGTGGCCATGAACCAGGCCGACGACGACCAGCCGCACGGGTGAGGGCTGTCCGTATGATGTCGCATTAGATTGAAAGAAGATGCTCAAGCACAAAAGAGTGATGCAGACATAGCGCATGGTTTCTCCAGCTACAAGATCGCTTCTCCCGACGATCTTGGCTCATCCCACTCTTACCGTAAGCCGCAGACGGGGCCGCCCCGCAGCATATTCCCACTGACATTCTATTGCAAGCGGGCGGCGCTCGCATCAACCGCCAGGCAGCGAATGCCCGGATCAGCGGACGCCATCATAGTTTTCATGTAGCCTCTCCTTTCGTCGTGTGCGGTTCAATTCATTCTGGTCTCACGTTTGTCGCAGCTTGTTCGTATCGACCGTAACAGGCAATGGATTGCCATCCTCGCGCAGCTTATAAAGCAGGTCTGTCTCGATGGCGCGGCGCGATGTTTTGATGTCAATCTTGAATAGCCGCGCCGCATTTTCACCGAATATTTTTTGCTTCACTTCTTGAGTAAGCTGAGGGTACTTATTCTTCTCAACCAATTCTTCTGGAATGGTGAAGGCTTGAAAGGCTTGAATCTGCCAGTGCGGCGGGCCAATGACCGGGGTGTCTGTTCCCCAAAGGATATGATCCGGCCCTAAGCCTTCGAGCAGCGTCCCCATTAGCTTCGCATATCTGGGCGGGTCGGAGAACATTCGATAGGCAAGCGCACCAAGTTCGGCGTAGATATTCTTGACCTTTGCTTTTTTAGCTTGTTCGGCCAATTCAGCCTCGTATGGGAAGGCGCTGTGAAAAGCGATGAAGTTAAGGTCAGGGAAGTCAGCAGCGGCGCGCGCCAGATCGTCCGTATGACAATACTCTTCAAGGAAGAGGCCGGGAAGCCCCTTATGCACACAGATATTCTTCACCCCCTGCTTGCGCAACACTTCGTATAAAGGATACGTATGCTTCTCATCGTCCATTTTCCAGCCACGCGTATCCGGCCCCGGCGGGTAAAGTTTGAGTCCGTCAATCTTAATCGTCTCGCATTGATAGATGAGAGACTCGACGGCTGATTGACCGTCAGGCGGATCAACCGTGCCGAGCACGCGGATACGTGCCGGAGCCATCGAACGGATCATGGCCGCCTCGCGTGGTGGGAAGAGATCGACCCCATCGAAGGCGGCACGCATACCGAAGCTATTGAGGAAGGCGATGTCAGTTTCGCTTTTCAAGAATAGGTCTTCAATGAACATGATTCGTCCCATGTCGGCAACCGGAACGGGATGTCCTATAATGCTGGCTCTTGCCCCGGCCAGGGCCTTGAGAAAAGCTTCTCCCCTGGGCATCATCTGGCGCATTCCGCCCTCCCGCCACCAAACATGCGTCTGGGCATCTATTAAGATCGGCGGATGGAGTTGAGGGTCGCGATCAGCAAGACGCTCTAAGATAGCCTGATTAAAGAAGCGGGCTCGCGAGAGCGGCAATGCCAGAGCACGGCGCTGCAAGAAGGTGAAGGCCGACGCCCCCGCAACAAGATTGAGCATATTGCGTCTCGATAGCCGCGCGGATTGCTTCAATTCAGTAGTGTCAGATTTATCCTGGTCGGGCATTGCCATCTCCTTTTTTGTTCCTTAGTCCATGCCTTTTCAACACAAGTAATTGCTATTGAGCTTAATCAGCCTAAAAGCGGGATTACGCCGTGCTTGCTGTGACTGCCTGATATGAGGTTATAAGAAGCGACTTCGAGCTTGACTGCGACTGCGTTGTTCTGCGGAACGATTACGGGCGGCGCGGTTTTCGCCGTTGCGAATTTTCATCATCATTCAGCGCTTACAGTTTGTGCTCGCCGCGCACGTAATACTTGAAGGCCATCTTGGCCAGCTTCCAGACTTTGCCCCATTCGATGTTGCCTTCCTCGCCGCGCACCAGTTGATTGACGAGCATCGAGCGGAGGTAGCGGCCTTCGCGCATGAACATAAAACGCTTGGCGTAGGGCCGCGCCACTTCGAAGAAATTGAAGTTCGGATCGACCTGCGTGCCGATGCCTTCGAGCGTCATCACAGCCCGCACAATATAAGTAAAGCTCGCGGGAATGCGGAAAGGAAATTCATAGATGACGTGCGCCAGATCGAAGAGCAGTTCCTTGAAGTTCACATCGCGCAGCTTCAGGCTCAAGTAGCGGTCAAACAAGCCTTCGATGATCGGCTTGAAGCGCGTCTCTTCGTCCGGCGATAGCTCGATGAAGCCGAGGCGCACCATGTCTTCGACGAGGCCGGGAACGTCGCGCTCGACGATGTGAAAAAACGCATTGATGAGTTGCGATTGCAACTCCACGGGCAGCCGCCCGACCATGCCGAAATCGAAAAAGGCCAGCCGCCCATCTTCCATAACGCGCAGGTTGCCGGGATGCGGGTCAGCATGAAAGAAGCCATCTTCGAGCAGTTGTTTCAGGTAGGTCTGCGCCAGCAGCTTGACGATTTCGTGCGGATTGCGACCGGCGGCCCTGAGCGCATCGACATCGGTGACTTTCAAACCAGCGATGAACTCCATGACGATGACCCGGCGCGTCGAAAAAATCGCATAGATGCGCGGCACGTAAATGTTGGGCCACTTCTCGAAGTTGCGGCGAAAGACTTCGGCGTTGCGCACCTCGGCGCTGTAATCCATCTCTTCATAAATATGGGCGCGAAACTCGTCAATCGTCCCTAGCCAGTCGACGCCGCGCACCAGATTCGGATAACGCGCCGCAAAGCGCGCGATGCGCCGCAGCACGCGCAGGTCGAATTCGATCTGCACTGCCAGGTTCGGGCGCTGGACTTTGATGGCAACCAATTGTCCGGTGCGCAGCCGCCCGCTATGCACCTGTCCCAGTGAGGCGGCGGCAATGGGCTGATCTTCAAAGCTCTCGAAGATGTCCGGGATTTTGACGTGGAGTTCGGCTTCGATGATCTGGCGCGCGACTGCGGCAGGGAAGGGCGGCACTTCGTCCTGAAGCGAAGAAAGCTCCTGAATGTATTCGATGGGCAGCAGATCGGCGCGCGTCGCCAGAGTCTGTCCGGTCTTGATGAAGGTCGGGCCGAGCTTGAGAAATTTATCGCGCAGGCTCGCGCCTTCCTGACGCCGTTGCTCGGTAGTCTTTTCGCGCTTGCGGCCTAACCAGTCGCGCGAATTGACGAAGGCGCGCAGGCCGAACAACCCGAATGAGATGAGGATGCGCAACATTCGCAGATAACCGCGAAGGCCGATGCGCTCATCCAGCGTTTCGGGTTTCGGTTTGGCTGGCCTGACGATGATTGGCTGCGGCGTTGAAGCAATCAAAGCAGGTTGCTTGCTGGCCGGCGCGAGGTTGGTCGAGTTGGCTTCGTGTTCCTGCATCAACAGCTCATACGAATTCGGACTGCTTTGCGTTGCCACAAGAAAATTCTAACACATCAGGGCACCGGCTCTTTGGAATGTAAATCGGCGAAAAGATTATTTGAATGTCACGCGAAGAAATTTGCGCTTACCGACCTGAAGCAATAATGCTTCGCCCGGCAGCTTTCCGACTTCCGCTTTGACATCGGCAACGCGCTCGCCGTTGACCCGCACGCTGCCTTGCTGAATCTGTCGCTGCGCGTCGGAAACCGATGCCGCGAGGTGGTGGGCCGCCAGCAGTTTGACCAGGCGAATCGCGCCCGCCGGCAGTTCGATTTCGGGAATATCTTCCGGCGCTTGATGCTCGCGGAACATCCGGTCAAACTCATCGGACGCCGCGCGGGCCTGGGTCTCGGAGTGAAAATCGGCGACCAGGCGGCGGCCCAGTTCGACTTTGATGTCGCGCGGATGGCGCGCGCCGCGCGCCGTCGCTTCTCTCATCGCGGCAATCTCAGCCGGCGGTAAATCGCTGAGCAGTTCATAATAGCGCCACATCAGATCGTCGCTTACCGACATCACCTTGCCGAACATATCGCGCGGCGCGTCAGTGATGCCGATGTAATTTCCATAACTTTTCGACATCTTCTGCACGCCGTCCAGTCCTTCGAGCAGCGGCGTCGTCATGACCACCTGCGGGTCTTTGATGCCGTAGCCTTGCTGCACCTGTCGCGCCATCAGCAGGTTGAATTTTTGATCGGTGCCGCCAAGTTCAACGTCCGCCGCGAGCGCCACCGAATCATATCCTTGCACCAGGGAGTAGAGCAGTTCATGAACGCTGATGGGCGACTGTGATTCAAAGCGCTTCTTGAAATCATCGCGTTCGAGCAACTGCGCGACGGTCGCTTTCGCGGCCAGCTTGATGAAATCATCGCCGCACAGTCGCGACATCCATTCATTATTGAACCGCAGTTCCGTGCGCTCCGGGTCAAGCAGCTTGAAGACCTGTTCCTTGTAGGTCTGTGCATTGGCTAAGATCTGTTCGGCGGTGAGCGCCGGGCGAGTCGCCGAACGGCCCGACGGGTCACCGATCAGCCCTGTGAAATCGCCGATCAGGAAGATCACCTGATGGCCGAGTTGCTGAAAGTGACGCATCTTACGAATCAACACCGTGTGGCCAATGTGCAGGTCGGGCGCGGTCGGGTCGAACCCGGCCTTCACACGCAAAGGCTTGCCGGTTTTGGCCGACTGGTCGAGCTTACGCCGCAGATCGGCCTCCGAGATGCAATCGACCGTACCCTTTTTTAAAAAGGCGATCTGTTCTTCAATAGTCATAATGTCAGCTTACCAAAATTGAAACCACAGAGGCACCGCAGACACAGAGCCTTCTTTAATCATCCTCTGTGTCTGCGGTGCCTCTGTGGCCAGATTCTTCAATATCCTATTGCCGCGCCGCCCAATCGCGGGTCGGACGCGCCCAGCCGCATGCCGGTTTCCGCATCAATCATCACGCCTTCGGCATCGCCCATGTAAGCGGGCTTGTCGGCAAACTTGTGGCCGCGCGCTTCCAGGGCTTTGCGCGTGTCGGCGTTCAAGCCGTAAGGCTCCCAGCGAATGTGATCCGGCATCCATTGATGATGATAGCGCGGCGCGTCTATGGCCTGCTGCAAGTTCATACCGAAATCCAGCACATTGACGATGACCTGAAAGACTGTGTTGATGATGGTCGGGCCGCCGGGGCTGCCGATGGCGAAAACAACTTTGCCGTCTTTCAAAACAATCGTCGGCGTCATCGCCGATAACGGTCGCTTGCGCGGCGCGATGGCATTGTTTTCGCTTTGTAATAAACCATACGCATTCGGCACGCCGGGCTTTGACGTGAAATCGTCCATCTCGTTGTTGAGCAAGACGCCGGTGCCGCGCGCCGTCACGCCTGAGCCATAGCTGTTGTTTAGCGTGTAGGTATTCGACACGACGTTGCCTTCTTCGTCAATCACCGTGAAGTGCGTCGTCTCAGGCGACTCATAAGCCACCGGATTGCCTTCGCGGATCTCGCTGCTCACGGTCGCGCGGTCGGGGTTGATCGTCTTGATCAGATTGGCGGCGTAGTCTTTCGCGATCAAGCCGGAGATCGGCACGTTGTTGACAAAATCGGTATCGCCCAAAAAAGCGGCGCGGTCGGCGAAGGCGCGGCGCTCGATTTCGACCATCAGATGAATCGCCGCCGATGAGTTCGGCATCATCCCGGCGACGTTGTAGGGCTCAAGCATGTTGAGCATTTCCAGCAGCGCGACGCCGCCCGACGAGGGTGGCGGCATGGTGACAATCTCATAGCCGCGATAGGTGCCGTGCAGCGGTTTGCGAATCGTCGGCTCGTAGGTTTTCAAGTCCTCGGCGGTGAGCAGCCCGCCGTTGGCTTTGACATCTTCGACGATCATGCGCGCCGTGTCACCTTCATAAAACTCGCGCGGCCCTTTGGCTTGCAATCGACCGAGCGTCGCCGCCAGTTCCGGCTGCTTGAAGGTTTCGCCCTCATCAAAATTTTTGCCGTCGCGCAAAAAGATGCGCTTGCTCTCAGGGAAACGCGACAACAGATCACTGCTGGCGCGCAGGCTGCGGGCAACGTGGAAGGGAACTTCATAGCCCTTGTCGGCGAGGCGTCGCGCCGGCTCGATCACCTCCGCCCATTTCAACTTGCCGTGACGCTGCAAGGCGAGCGCCAGGCCGGCGACGCTGCCGGGAACGCCGATAGCTTTATAGCCGACCGTCGAAGCGTCCTTGATGACATTGCCGTCTGTATCCAGGTACATATCGCGGTTCGCCGCCAGCGGCGCGCGCTCGCGGTAGTCGATGATTTCGGTGTCACCACCGGCGCGGCGAATCATCATAAAGCCGCCGCCGCCGAGATTGCCCGCCGAAGGCCAGGTGACGGCGAGCGTCAGTCCTACGGCCACCGCCGCATCAATGGCGTTGCCGCCGCGCTGCATAATTTCCATGCCGACACGCGAAGCCAGGGGACTGGCCGATGCGACGACGCCGTGACGGGCGCGCACCGGCTGATTGGCGGTCGTGCCTGCGGTCGGCGCTGCCGCTACGGTCGTCGCCGGCCCAGGTTCCGGCGTCGCGTTCGAAGTCTTTGGCGTGCTTTGACACGCGGTCATCGCCAGAATTAAGAGCAGTGCCAGTATGGTTGAATTTTTTTTCATCAGGTGATCTCGATTACGTTTTGCTCAAACCATTCCAAGATACCAATCGATCAGCGGCTTGCCGACGAAAAAGGCGATAACGGCTGCCGGGCCGAGAAAGACGCCGAACTGAATCTCCATCTTCATGTTGCCGCCGCGCACCCGCATCAGGGTGATGCCGACTAGCGAGCCGAGCATTGAGCCGATGAAGATCGTCAGCATGCTTAATTGCCAGCCGAGAAACGCGCCGACCATCAACATCATTTTTACATCGCCAAGCCCCATGCCTTCAACATGGCGAAGCTTTAGATAGGCCCAGCGTATCAGCCAGAGCGTGCCGCCGCCGGCCAGCATACCAAGCAAGGCGTGGATGATGGCGAGCGCCCAATCGTGCTGCCCGATCCAGCCTGACCAGTGCGGCGGGCGGGCTAACAGCCAGGCATCAGGTGCCAGCACGCGCAACACGAAGAGCACGGCCATGCCTGGGAAGGTGATGACATCGGGTAACAGAAAATGTCGCAGATCGATGAAGACCAGCGGCACGATGAACGAGACGAAGACCAGATCGCCCACCAGCGTCAGCCAGAAGCGCGCCGGCACCTGCATATAATGATCGTCGAAGACCTGAAATTGATTGCCGTCTTTGATGAACACCAGCAGAAACAAGATGGCGACCAGCAATTCAATGGCTGGATAGATGGGCGAAATGCCGACGCCGCAATTGCGGCACTTGCCGCCGAGCAAGGCATAGCTGAAGACCGGCACATTATCGTAGGGCTTGATCGCCACATTGCAGTTTGGACAATGCGAGCTTGGCAGAACGATGGATTCGCCGAGCGGCACGCGATAGATGACGACGTTGAGAAAGCTGCCGATGAGCAGGCCGAAGACGAAAACAAAGCCCGCGACGATGTACGGTGACAGGTATTCCATAAACAAGAATGATGAATGATGAATGATGAATGATGAATGAAACAGCGGCTGACTCTTCTTCGCCGCTCATCGTTCATCATTCATCATTCATCATTGCCTTTCATCTGTGGTTTCGTTTGCGAGATACGATCAAGTGGATTAAATTAGCGCGACGCAGTATTGTCAAGCTTGGCAAGCAAAAGGCACGCGATGAAGATTCTTCAGGTCTGTTCGGCAAGCGAAATGGGTGGCGGCGAGATTCATGTAGCCGGACTGGTGCGGGCGCTCGCGGCTCGCGGTCATGCCGTCTATCTCGCCGTGCGACCGAACAGCCCGCTGCGCGAGCCTCTGGCCGGCGTCATCGCGTCGTGGCACGAGATGCCGCTGCGCAATTCGCTCGACCTGCAATCGGCGCATGCCATCGCCGATCTGGTGAACGAGCATCGCATTGACCTGATTCACGCGCACGTCGGGCGCGATTACCTGGTGGCGGCGCTCGCCTGCCGCCGCAGCCATCGAGCGCGTCTCGTGCTGACGCGGCATCATTACTTGCCGCTGAAGCGCAACACCCTTTACCGCTGGCTGCTGGCAGACACTGCGGCGATCATCGCGGTATCGGATTCGGTGCGCCAGTCGATCATCGAGCGCCTTGGGTTGCCTGCCGAGCGCATTCATACGATCCCCAACTGGATTGATCCTGAACGCTTTCAACCGATGGATCGCGACGTGGCGCGCGGCCTGTTTCGCTTGCGCGGCTCGCTGGTGGTCGCCTGCATCGGGCAGATCACCCCGGCCAAAGGCCAGGAAGAGTTCGTGCGCGCCGCCAGCCGCGTAGCGCAGCGGCGGCCCGACATCGAATTCATCATCGTCGGCGAAGAACAGAATGACGGCCAGCCGTTCACCAAAGAGTTGATGGGACTGGCGGCTTCGCTGGGCGCATCCCAGCGGGTTCGTTATTTAGGTTACGTTCGCCACATTCCTGAATTGCTGGCGGCTGTAGATGTGGTCGTCGTGCCAAGCTGGGATGAAGGCTTTTCGCTGGTGACGATTGAAGCATTGGCGGCGCGGCGGGCGGTGCTGGCGTCGAACGTCGGCGGCATCAGCGGCATTCTCAAAGACAACGTCAGCGGCTTGTTGTTCGCGCCGCGTGACTGGCAACAGTTGACCGAGAAGCTGTTATATCTGGTTTCGGATGCGCCGTTGCGTGACCGCCTCGCGGCAGCCGGGCAGCGCGATGTTTACACGCGCTTCGGGCGCGAGCAGGTCATCAACCGCATCGAATCGTTGTACCTTGAGGTGCTGGGCAAAGACTAACATTGTGCCTCACGCCTGTTCCGCTCCCTTTAGGTTTCAAGCGCCGCGCTGTTGGGCCGATAGTTCTTGAGTAGACGCCTGGCGTGATTTCCACCACATTTCAAACAGAAGCGCCGCCGGCCCGACAATGAATAATGCATAGAAGGGCGCGTAGACAAACTCGTTCAGCCGCAGGATCATTTCGGCCAGCGCGACTAAGAACGCCACGATGATCTGGCCACGGCGCGTGCTCACGGTGGTCTTCGGATCGGTGATCATGAAGAAGATGTACAATTGATACATTGGCCCGGTCAGCGGCGCGACCTCAGCCCAAAACGTGTGGCCGGTGATCAGGCTGCGCACCAGCGAGAAAACCAGGAATGACGCGACGTAGGTGGCGCAGATGTGAAACCGCTTGAGCCGCCAGATCGTCACACTGCCGAGCATCCAGATAACCGCCATCGGCCATACGTTGTTGCCCCATTGAATGCTCAGGCCGGCGACCGCGAAAGGGGCCAGAAACAGCAGCACGCAGATGCCGAAATTTGACGGGTTGAAGATGTGGCGACGCTTCACGCGAATGACGTACTTAGAGGTAATCGACAGGGCGCTGCACAGTGCATAAGGCCAGAAGGCCGGCGACCGCACAAGGATGCCGACGCTGATGCCGGTGATGTAGGCGCTGGCGATGTGCGGCCATTTTTTCGCAAACATGCGACCCAGCACCATCTCCAGGACGATGCCGGTGACGATGGCCAGCACCGTCCGCGAATAGCTCTCCAGTATGCCGAAGGTGATCTGCCCGACCAGCAGGATGCAGGTGATCAGCAGCGGCGGCGTGAAACGCGGGTCATAACGAAAACGCCACCGTGCAGATTTTTCTTCGGCGACTGGCGATGCAGGCTGCGAGATGGGTGCGCTTGCTACAGACTTCATTGCGGTTCCTTTAGCTTAAGAACTTTACCGGCTTCGAGGGTTTCGATAGTTTGCGTCTTGCCCGAAGGCCAGCGAATGACGGCTTTCTCAATGTGAGGTGTCTTACCAAGTCCGAAATGGAGGCGGCGCTGGTTCTCGGCGCAGAAGCCGCTGCCGCCCAAGACTTCTTGCACTTGTTGCTGGCCGTTCCAGAACAGCCGCACCTGCGCGCCAATAGCGTCGCGGTTGCTCGCCGTCCCTTCAAGCTCGAAGTCTATCCATTGATTGGCCGGCGAAACGGTGTTTTTATAGATCAGCAGCGGCCCCTTCTGATTAGCGACGACGACATCAAGCACGCCTCTATTCCATAGATCGACGAGGGCGACCGAGCGGCCATCATAAGTATCGCTCGCGCCGACGACCTGCGCCACGTCTGTGAAGTGGCCTGCGCCATCGTTGATCCACAGCCGCTTCTGCTGATAGCCAGACAGGCTGCGGCTGCCCATCGGCGGCCAGTTCGCGGCGTCCGAGATGATACTGCTGTTGCCGCCGGCAATCTTCGAGTAATCGTACCAATAGCTCGTGCCACGGTCGGCTGAAACATAGCCGTTGGCGACGTAGAGATCGAGATTGCCATCATTGTTCAGATCGCCGAACTGCATCCCAAAACTCCAGCCGCCAAGCTCGACGCCCATATCGCGAGCCAGGTTCTCGTACTTGATATTGTCAGCCGTCGCGCCGGTATTGGGAACCCAGAGATTGTTGCCCTGAATGAGCACGCCTTCTTCAGAGATATTAGTTACATAGATGGCGAACTGGCCTTGATTCAACACGTCGCCTGCCGCCGCGCTCATGCCGCTCTTGGGCGCGAAGCCGACGCCGGTTGCCTTGCCGACTTCGCGGAAACGCTTGCCGCCATCGTTGACGAAAAGCTCCGAGACGCCGTAATCGTTGGCGATGAACAGGTCGGGATAGCCGGTGCCGCGCAGGTCTGCGGCTACTGCTGCAAGCGACCAGCGGCGGCTGACGATGCCCAGTTGCTCGGCGACTTCTTCAAACTGGCCGTTGCCGAGATTGTGAAACAGATACTTGCGCCCGCCGTTCTGCGCGTACTCAAAGCTTTCGGGCATGATTTTCGTCGTCGAAAGATGCCACAGATCGACGTTCTCGGCATAATAGCCGCCGACGAACAGATCCAGCAGACCGTCGCGGTCATAGTCAAACCAGATCGCCGTATTGGCGTTAAGCCATGCAGGCAGTCCGGCTTTATCGGTGACTCGCGTGAAGCCGCGCCCGCCGTCGTTATGGAAAAGCTCAGGGCGGCCCCACTTGTTAATGAACAGGTCTTCGTATCCGTCGTTGTCGTAATCGCCCCAGACCGCGCCCATGGTGACGCCGGTTTCGGCGCGGTTCATATCGGCGATGCCCATCTCCGGCGCTACGTCTTTGAACTGGCCGTTACCGAGATTGCGATAGAGGCAGTTGTGACTGCCTTCGCCGCTGTTGGTGACGTAGAGGTCGTACCAGCCGTCGCGGTCGAAATCGACGACCGAAACCGCCGCGCCCATCGAAGCGACCTGCGGCATGATGTGATCGAGTTTCTGGTCGAGATGCGGCGCTTGATGCGTGAAGTCGATGCCGCAGGTTTTGGCGACTTCTTCGAGATGAAACCCATAACGATCAATGGCAGATTGCGCATCGAGAACCGCTTTGCCCGCCGTGCCCGGCCTGTAATAACGCTTGAGCACGACTGGCACGGCGATCAAGCCGATAAAGAAAATGGTCAACAGGATTCTCGGAATGCGCCCCTGCATCATTCCCATGCTGATTTCCTCAAGGTCAAAGTTTTCTGGAATCGATCAGGCGTGACGTAACGTGTGTGATACTCCTGCCAATCGCTCGGATGGCGACGATAGGCCGGATCATCCTCCAATCGCGCCGGCAGAGAAGTATATTCAGTCCGGTCGTGCGTCGGCAAGGGTAGCACGGTCTTTGAAAACACCGAGTTGAAGTCGCCGTCTTTGATCCATCCATCACCCACGAGAACGTAATCGCGCACCCAGCCTGCGGGCGGCGGCGACTGAGCCGGAAAGCGAAAAGCCATCTCGTCGCCGGCATTGACGATGACGATGCGGTCGTCGACTTTTTCGAGCAACTCGCGGATGTCGCCATAGCGCGTGTAGTAACCGATCAGGTCGCGCCATTTCTGCGAAGTCGTCGAGAGGTGATCATAATCGGGTTGCTCAGGCGATGACTTGTTGGCCTGTGTAAAAACCGAAAACCCCCTGTAGCGAAGCTCTGCGGTTTCGGGATTCAGGCGCACGGTCTTGACCTCTGTGTCGGGCCGACCGGCGGCCCACTCCAGGGCGTCCCAGTAAATCTCCATGTTCGTTCGGAGCCGCAATCGACGCGGCGCGTTCGGACGAAAAATGCCATTGAGATCGAAGACCATGGTTTTGTTCTTGCCCGCCGGAAATCCTAGCCCTGAGCGCGCCGCCACCCACTTGCCGCTGGCGTCGGGCACCTCGATGCTCAACGACTGTGGCGGCGGCTGGCTATTCTGGCTGAGCGCGATGTTGATGCTGGCATCGGTCGGATGCATCCAGCCGTGCGCCAATAAATAAAGCTGCCCGGTGCGCGGCGCATCGTCGCCCAGTTCGACTTCGACGTAATGATCACGGGTAACGCCTTGATACTGGCCGCGCCCGAAGGTATCGAGATAGCGGCTATCGATTCGGTTAACGATGTCTGTCACTTCCTGGCCGTTATCATCCCACGCGCCCTTGACCGGATGCGGCGTAGCAACGGTATAAAGGCCGAGCTTCGGCGGCGGATTCGAGGTGCGCTCGTCAACGAAGATGTCTGTGCCTTCCGGGTGGTCGACGACCATCAAAGAGTAATGATCGATATAGTAGCATTCCCACAATTCCGCCGTGATCCGCAGATCGTAATAACCGTCTCTGGCAACCAGTTGATCGCCGCGAATCTTCTGCCATTCTTCAGTCTGCGAGATGGCCGCCGTCTGCACAGCGTTGATGCGCAATCCGATGGCCGGACTCCAGGGAGCGCAATCTTTGACGAAGCGCATCCTCTGGCCATCATAGGCGAACAGCGACGGGCAGGAGCCTTTCAATCGCTGATCGGCGACGATGGTCTGTTCGGATTTCAAATCAAACTCAGCCTGCATTGAGCCGTTGGGCCAACTGATGCGCAGCACGTCGGTTTCGGTGTTTTCACCGAGTCCGAAGTGAACCACCGGCCCGCTGATCGGCTGTTTCTGAAAAAGCCTGCCGGAGCGAATCTCCATCTCGCCGCCGATGCCAAACGTATTGATCCGCTGATCGCCGGTCGCCGTCGCCGCACGCGGCCTGACGATCTGCCAGTGATAGTCTTTCGTCCCGCGATTGATCCACCTGACCGCCTGTTGATTTTCGCTAATCCCGACGAGATCGAGCCGCCCATCATTTGTAAGGTCGGCTATAGAAACGATCTGCCTTCCCTCAGTCTCTCTCGGTTTGAATTTTCCGTCGGCATCGCCCATCAAGATGAGCGTGAATGAAGACGTAGACCAGATGAGATCGCTGCTGCCATTATTGTCCAGGTCGGCGACGATGATGCGGCCATAGTAAGAGGTTAATCTGTCACTAACCGCCGACCCGGCATGGATCTCTGTAGTCATCCAATCTCTGCCCTCGCCGCTATCGGAAATGCTGACGAGGCTGCCGCCGTTCTGGCCCACCAAGAGGTCAAGGACGCCGTCGCCATTCACATCGGCAATGCCAATGGCCGCAACCCATCCCAAATTGCCGGGCGACGGTCGGGCGCGAAAGGTGCCGCCGCGCTCGTTGGTGAATAGATACAACTTGCCATCGCCGCCTAACAGAGCCGCATCGGGGTCGCCGTCAGCATCCAGATCGGCCCACACAAAGCCGCGAACATTGGTCACGCCGTCGAATGGATGTATCTCTTTGAAGGTGCCGTCGCCGTTGTTTCTCAAGACGACAGGCGGGCCATCGATGACTCCGAGGACGATGTCCAGGTCGCCGTCCATTTCGATGTCAGCCGCCCACGCGCCCCAATAAGTCCCGCCGGTGATTGAAGCCGGTAACTTGGCGCTCACCTCCGTGAATGAGCCATTGGCTTCCTGACGATAGAGCTTGAAGCCGCCCGCGCCGGCAAGCGCCAGATCCATTTTGAAGTCGTAGTTATAATCCAGCGCCAGGACACCGTCCGCTGTTGGCGGGGTTGCCGAGGGCCCGCCCGGAAAATTTAGCGTTGCGCCTTTGACGCGCACTTCACGACCGTTGGCGGCAATCATCGTTGGCGCGCTTTCGCCATCGAGCGAAACTCCGCCGGCCCACGACCATTTACCCGCGCTGAGTTCCGCCAACGGCTCTGATGTGAAGGCCAGCCCGTCATCTTGCGGCGCAGGCAGCGGCGAAGGCGTAGGCATCTTGAGAAAGCCGGTGAACGGCTCGCCAAGCTCGCCTGTCGGAAGTTTCACGGCGGCGAGGTTGGCTCGGTATTCGGGAATGCGAACCAGCACGTTACGCAGAAAAGCGACGCGCGCGCCAGCCCCGCGCGTGTCTGCTCCGGCTGCCGCCGTTTGTAAAGCGGTGAGTTGCTCTTTCGCTTCCGGTGGCCAGTTGGCGGCGAGCGCCGCGATCTGCGAAAGCGCATTTTGCAAGGCCGCCGTATCGCCGCGCTTGGCGGCAAGCCGCGTGACTTCCAGCAGGACAACGAGATTATCGGGCTGAATCTCAAGAATCTTTCCCATCAGGCGTTGCGCTTCAGCCTCGTTAGCTTCGCCGCCTTGTCTTTCGACCTCCTGCGCCAGCGAATAGATCGCCTTCAAATTTCTGGCATCGAGTTCGACGGCGCGGCGCAACAATGAAGTCGCTTCCGCGAGATTGCCGCGACTGCTGGCCAGCGTCGCCTGCATGAGAATGATTCGGCTGTTTTCAGGCGCGAGGCCCCTCGCCTTTTCAAGTCGCGCGGCTGCCGCGTCAAACTCTCGCTGCTTGATCGCTAACAGCCCCAGATTCGCCCATGCCGCAGGCTCTCCCGGCGCAAGCTGCGTGACCCGCGTCAGCCCTTCCTCGGCGCGGCCTTCTTCGCCAGCCTGTAGCGCCGCCAGTCCCACATAGAACGCCCTGACCGCGTCGCGATATTCCTGGGAAGACTGAGCCGGGAGCTTTTCTCCACGGCGACAGGCCGCAGTCAGTGTTGCCAGTAGCAGCACCAGTAGAATGAAAGTGATTGCGGTAAATCGTTGAAGGGTTGATCTGTCTGACATCGGAGCAGCAGTCCCGGCACGGCGCAAAATCGACATTCCCACGAGTCTCCCCACGAACCCACGGCGTTGAGTTGCGCGAAATGATCCGGCTCGCAAAGCAAGCCGCGTGATTGTATTGTTGATATTAAAATGCGACGGTAGAATATAGCACAACCTGAGCGGCATTCACAGAATGACCGTTGCAAGCGACCTGTTGAGATCAGAGGATGAGCCGATAGAACGATGAAAGAAGAACCTGTCCGCGCCCCTGCGCGTCTCCTCCCAGTCGCGGTTATGATCGCCGGTATCCTGATATGGGCGGCGCTATCAGCGCTGCGCGTCTTTCCAGAAAGCGCTTTCCCTTCGCCCCTGTCGGTAGCCGCAGGCTTTGTCGAAGAGATCAAGACCGGGCGGTTGTTTAACGATCTGGTGGCGTCGCTGTTTCGGGTGACCGTTGGATTTCTGCTGGCTGCGGCCTCTGGAATTCCCCTGGGATTGCTTCTCGGCAATCAGCTTCCCGCGCGTGTGGCGTTGATGCCGGCCATCAACTTCTTTCGCAATCTCTCGCCGCTTGCCTGGATACCTTTTGCCATTCTCTGGTTCGGCATTGGCGACATCCCGGCCATATTTCTGATTTTTATGGCGTCATTCTTTCCCATCGTTCTGGCGACGATTGCCGCAGTAGCGACCATCCCGGCAGTCTATTTCCGTGCGGCGCGCGATTACGGCATTCGCGGCGGCGAATTGTTTAGGAAGGTCACGCTGCCGGCCATCTTGCCGCAGGTCATCACGGCGCTGCGGGTCACGGCGGGATTGGCGTGGGTCGTCGTCGTGGCGGCAGAGATGATCGCCGGTCGTGACGGCCTGGGCTTTGCCATCTGGGATGCGCGCAATGGCCTGCGGATGGATTTGCTCGTGGCGGGGATGATTGTGATCGGCATCATCGGCGTGGTCATCGATAGAATACTGGTTCAATTGACAAAACTTCCAAGCGTCCGGTGGGGGTATGAACGATAAGCCACTCAGACTAGAAGCGGTCTGCAAATCATTCGGCGCGGTCGAAGTGCTGCGCGATTTCTCACTTGAAATCGCGCGCGGCGAGTTCGTTGCCATCGTCGGCCCTTCGGGATGCGGCAAGACGACGCTGCTCAATCTGTTTTCGGGGTTCGATAAACCGGCGACCGGAAAAGTCTTCACCTCCGGGCATATTCGCATGATCTATCAGCAGGGCGGGCTCTTTCCCTGGCAGACGGCTGGCGAAAACATCCGCCTGGCTTTGCGTCACATCAAGGATCCGGTCGAACAGCAACGCCAGTTACAAGAGATGCTCGACTTGATCGATTTGGATAGCTTCGCCGGGCATTACCCGCACCAGTTGTCCGGCGGCATGCGCCAGCGTGTCGAACTGGCGCGCGGGCTGGCGGGAGAAAGCGATACGTTGCTGATGGACGAGCCGTTCTCGTCGCTCGATTACCTGACGCGCCTGCGTCTGCGCCAGGAATTTGCGCGCATGCTCGGCGAGCGCCCGCGCACGGTGGTTCTGGTTACCCATGACATTGAAGAAGCGGCGCAACTGGCGGATCGCGTCGTCGTGCTGTCAGAGCGGCCCGCCCGCATTCATTGCCAGTTGCATCTCGATCTGCCGCGACCGCGCGACCTGACGCACCCGGAGGTTGTCGGAGCCGTCCATCGTATACTGACGGAGATGGGCCTCGAAGCCGACACCAGAGATTCGCTCGCCGCCAAAATAAACCCGTGATAAAGGAGTCCTTATGTTTCGATCTACAGGGGCAAAATGGATCGTCGCGATCATCGTCGCCATCGGCGTGCTTACCCTACTGCGCTTCAAACCCTGGCGGCATAACGACGCCGGAGCCGCGCGCCAGGTATTGGCCGTCGGCTTTCTGCCGGTCACCTGCCATTTGACGTGCCCGGTCACAGACTTTGCGACTCGAACCAGCACCGGGACGCGCTTCGAGTCGCAGCGCTTCACAGACTTCCCTACAATAGTCGAAGCGATCAAGGGTGGCCGGTTGCAGGCGACTTTCATGATCGCGCCTTTGGCGATGAAACTCCGTTCGCAAGGCGTGCCCGTGAAGATTTGTTATCTAGGCCACAGAGACGGTTCCACCGTGATCGTGCGTAAGGATCTTCCGGCAAAAGACCTGCGCGACCTGCGCGGCAAGACTTTCGCCATCCCCAGCAAGTACAGCAATCAATACCTGGTGATCAACAAACTCATGGAAGATCAAGGGGTCAAGCCTGGAGAGATCAACTTCATCGAGATGCCGCCGCCGGACATGCCCGGCGCGCTCGCCGTCAAGGCCATAGACGCTTACTTCATCGGCGAGCCGCACGCCGCCAAGGCCGAACTCGATGGGACAGGCCGCGTGCTCTATCACGCCAAAGACATCTGGCCGCACTTCATCTCGTGCGTGCTGGTGGTGCATGAAAACCTGATCAACGAGCACCCCGATATTGTGCGCGACCTGGTGCGCGGCATCGCCGAAAGCGGCGAGTGGGCCGAGCAACATCGCCTGGATGCCGCGAAAGTCGCCGCGCCTTACTTCCGCCAGGATGAAAAAGTTGTTCGCTATGTTCTCACAACGCCGCCCGACCGCGTCAGTTATCGCATGCTGACACCGACGGATGAAGACTTGCAGAAAATCTATGATATGGCGATGAAGGCGGGACTTCTCGAAAAGCCTGTAGAGATGAAAGATTTAATCGACCGGCAATTCATTCCGGCAGACATCAAGCCGGCGAACATCGATGCCGATCAGCCCATTACGCCACCGCAATGAGGCATTGGCGGATAAAGATAGCTGTCCTGAAAGCTCAACGCACCGCCGGGCCGTTGAAGACACAAGCGCGCAACGTCTTTAACTTTGCAGCGCCCTTGCCACTTCAGCGGCCCGGCGGTTGATTGTCATTGGTGAAAGGGGTTCACTGATTCGGCGTCGAATCAGCCGAGCCGGTTACTTCGCCAGGATTTGCTCCTGGTTCTTGAGGATGGCTTCCTGATTGGTGACAATCTTATCGAGCTTCTCCTGGTTCTCGATGATGGCTGTCTGGTTCTTCAGGATTTCTTCGAGCTTGAGTTGATTGGCTAGAAGCTGCTCCTGGTTGGCAAGAATCTTCTCCTGTTTTCGATGATCACATTTTCATAGGATTTTGCTGACATAGTAACACGCACACTCCTTTGTTGAGTTTTCAAACCGTTCAAACCACAGGATTCCAGTAGCCACTCGTTTTAATGCCAAGTCAACTAGCTGATTCCCGTGCGACGTACCTCCAGTTGCTCGTGCTTGCGGATTAGAGTTTAAAGCGCCATCTGGCCGGTGGCAACTCTGACATCGCAACGGTTCATCGTCGGCCCGATGGTTATTCCGCGACTTTTCCCGGTTTGTGCTTTCGATTACTGAGTTCCCGGAGCTTCAAATTTTTCAGGAAGACATAGTGCGCTGCGAAACGGGCGATGGCGTAGCCTTGCAAGCCATCAAGAAATCCCAGCTTGAATACATAAGAGCGGATGAAGGTCAGCGCCGGCGAAAAGATGATAGAGGCGATGGAAGCCTGCTTGCCCTGTGCGCGCGCCTGATCGGCAGCCAGTGTGGTGTAGCGATCAATTCGCAGATGATGCTCTGAAGCGTCTCTCACCGTGAAGTGCAGCAAGTCGCCGGTCAATCGCGCAACCGCGCCGTCGACGGCAAGCCCTTCGTGAACGAAATCGCCGACCCAGCGCGCCCGACGGCGGTCGTACAATCGCACCTTCCAGTCGGGATACCACCCCGAATGCCGAATCCAGCGGCCCAGATAAAACGTCAAGCGCGACATCTCGTAAGCGGCCTCGGCGGGCTCTGCTGCGCGCTTCAACGATTCAATCTCGCGCCTTAAATCGGCGGAAACCTCTTCGTCGGCATCGAGGCTGAATATCCAGTCATGGCTCGCCTGCGAAGCCGCGAAGTTCTTTTGTGCAGAGTAACCGGGCCACTGCCGAACGATGACGCGCTCGGTGAAGCGGCGGGCAATCTCGACCGTGCGGTCGCGGCTCTGGGAATCGACGATGATGATTTCATCCGCCCACGCCAGGGATTCGAGCGCGCGCGCGAGGTTGGCTTCTTCGTTTAAGGTGATGACGATGGCGGTGATCTTCATCCGCAGGCCAGCCTTGCCACCGCAAATACCGCAGGGCCGTGTCCTTTATTCGTTGATCGCCACGCGCGTCATGCGGTCGCCGGCGCGCAGTTGCTTGACCACATCCAGGCCCGCAGTGACGCGACCGAAGACGGCGTACTGCATATCGAGAAAGGCCGCCGGCCCCAGCGTGATATAAAACTGACAGGAGGCGCTGTCGGGACTGGCCGAGCGCGCCATGGCCACCGCGCCGGCCTCGCCGTGCGGCAGGTCGCGCGACACTTCGAGCTTGATGCGCCGCTCGCGGCCTGTTTGCGGATCGACGAAGCCGCCTGTGCCGTTGCCGAGCGGGTCGCCGCCTTGAATTACAAAGCTCGGCTCGTAGCGATGAAATGCCAATCCGTCATAAAAGCCGCGCTCGACCAGATCGATGAAGTTGCCTGCGGTGATCGGCGCTTTGTCTTCGTAAAGCTCGATGGTGATCGCGCCTTTGTTGGTTTCAATAATTGCTTTTCGGTTTGCCATGAGTTTCTCCCTATAAATATCTTTCCGCAACGAATGTAGCATTCGCAATCGGTCTTCTCAAGTTGCGGCTCGGCAAGCCAAGCCTCTATACTGCTGGTCTTCGAATCGTCTGCAAGGGGCAAGTAATGAACGTCACACATCTTTATTGTTCGGCGTGCGGCCAGCAGCGCGACGCCAAACAACTGGTCAATCTCTGTGACTGCGGCAAGCCGCTGATGGTCGCTTACGATCTCGAACGCGCTGCGCGGACGATGCGCAAAGACGGGCTTGCCGGGCGCGAGCCGACGCTGTGGCGCTACCGCGAAGTCTTGCCGGTCACGGAGGAGCGCTACCGCCTGACGCTCGGCGAAGGATTGACGCCGCTCGTGCGCGCCGAACGCCTGGGCGCTGGGCTAGGGATGCCACATCTCTACATCAAAGACGAATCGCTCAACCCCACCCAGTCATTCAAAGCGCGCGGCATGGCGGTGGCCGTCTCCATGGCGAAAGAACTTGGTGCTAAGAAACTGGCGGTGCCGTCGGCAGGCAATGCGGCGGGCGCGATGGCGGCTTACGCGGCGAAGGCCGGACTCGAAGCCCACATCTTCATGCCGCGTGACACGCCCATTGCCAACATCATCGAATGCCGGCAGACCGGCGCGCACCTGACCTTGATTGACGGGCTGATCACCGATTGCGGGCGCTTGATCGGCGAACGCAAAGCGGCTGAAGGCTGGTTCGATGTGTCGACGCTCAAAGAACCCTATCGCGTCGAAGGCAAGAAGACGATGGGCTATGAGTTGGCCGAACAAATGAACTGGGAATTGCCTGAGGTGATTCTCTATCCGACGGGCGGCGGCACGGGCTTGATCGGCATGTGGAAAGCCTTCGACGAGATGGAGCGCATGGGATGGATCGGCAGCCGCCGCCCGCGCATGGTTACGGTGCAGGCCGCAGGCTGCGCGCCGATTGTTCACGCCTTTCAATCGGGCGCAACGGTCGGCGCAGAAATCTCTGACCCGCACACCTGCGCTTCGGGCCTGCGCGTGCCGCGCGCCATCGGCGATTTCATCATGCTGGAGATACTGCGCCAGAGCGGCGGCACCGCCGTAGCGGTTACGGACGGGGAACTGCTGGCGGCGGTCGCCGAGATCGGCGCGACGGAGGGCATCTTTGCAGCGCCCGAAGGGGCTGCCTGTTTGCCTGCCTTGAAAAAGCTGATCGAGCGCGGCGAAGTTGATCGCAACGAACGCGTCGTCTTGTTCAACACCGGCGCGGGCGTCAAATACCTGGAATGCTTTCAAGCGTGACCAGTGACCAGTGATCAGATAGAGGATAGCCTGGTAACGCTGAAGTGTTTCACGGGGGATTCCTTCTCATCTGGTCACGGGTCACTGGTCACGTCCCTTGGCGGTGTTCACAAGCGAACAAGCGATTCCCACAAACGCAATCTGGTTGCCGGCGGCTTTGCTGAAATGCTGCAAAAATGGCCGAAATTATTACTTATTTGCTTGATCCGGGCTCTGGCACGCGGCTTGGCTATAGGGCTGGCGGATGGGAGCGGTTTTTATTTGGGTTGCTATCGATTTGGTGCTATGATTTGTGGCAATCATAACGAGACGCTCTGATAAATCCGGCAGAATAGGAGTCACGCAATGATCAGCGTACGCAACATTGAAAAATTCTATGAGACGGGAATTGGCAAGACCTTCGTCTTGCGGCGCATCACCTTCGACATCAAACCGGGCGAGTTCATTTCGATCATGGGGCCGTCGGGCGCAGGCAAATCGACGCTGCTGCACATTCTCGGCATGCACGACAGTTCATGGACGGGCGAGTTTGTCTTCGACGATCAGCCGGTTCATAAGCTCGACCGTGGCAAGCGCATGAATCTGCGCAATCGCAATATCGGTTTCGTCTTCCAGAACTATCACCTGCTCGATCATATGTCTGTATATGAAAATCTGGAGATTCCGCTCTCTTACCGCGACATCAAGAAGAGCGAGCGCGAATCCATCGTCTGCGATGTACTCGACCGCTTTCAAATCGTCGGCAAGCGCAATCTCTATCCGACACAATTATCCGGCGGCCAGCAACAACTGGTCGGCATCGCCCGCGCCATCATCCATAATCCCCGGATGATTCTCGCCGACGAGCCGACAGGCAATCTGCACTCCGAGCAGGGCAAAGAAATTATGGATATGTTCAAGCGGCTCAACGACCAGGGCACGACGATCATCCAGGTGACGCACTCGGAATTCAATGCCTCGTATGGCAACCGCGTCATTCATTTGCGGGACGGCTGGATCGTCAACGATTGAGGCTTGCGGCGACAGGTTTGCGGTGTTCATTTCCGGGCAGTGGATTCCCGGAAGCGGCACCGGGTAAGGTTCTCCTTTTCCGGCGGTTTCGTGTTAAGATGAGAGGCGCAAGCAGTTAGCTGCAACCGCCAGGATGGCACGAAACTTCCCTACAGGTTGACGGAGGGTTGTCATGGGTATGGACGTTCCACGCCAAGGTGCGAAGAAGAAAAAGCAGATTAAGAAGGTGCTTTACGGGGCAGTGGTGATCGCTCTGGTCGGCACGGTGACGTTTGCCGTGTCGCGCTTGAAGCCCGCTGCGCCATCGGTTGACGTGAACACGCTTTACAAAGGCACGGTGACGCGCGGCACGTTTGTGCGGCAGGTGCGCGGCCTGGGCACGCTGGTGCCAGAAGAGATTCGCTTCGTGCCGGCGCTCAACGCTGGCCGCGTCGAAAAGCGCTACTTGCAGCAGGGCGCGCCGGTTAAAGCTGACAGCGTGCTCGTCGATTTGTCGAACCCTGAGCTTGAACAGGCGATGGCCGACGCCGAATCGCAGTATCGCGCCGCCGGCGCGAACCTGACGACGCTCAAGGCGCAGCTTAACAAGCAGATCATCGATCAGGATTCGACCCTGTTTCAAGTGCGCTCGGATTATAAGAAAGCCAAAATGCAGTACGAGGTGAACGCCGACCTCGGCAAGAAAGGCTTGAAATCCGAACTCGAAGTCAAGCTCTCGGAGATTGCCGCTTCCGATCTCGAAAACCGCGTCAAGATTGAAGAGCGGCGGCTCACCGCCAACCAGGAAGAAGTGAAAGCGCGTCTGGCTGCCGAAGACGAACGCGTCCGCCAACTCAAAGAGGCGGTCGAACTCAAGCGCAAGCAAGTAGAATCGTTGAAAGTCCGCGCCGGCATCGACGGCGTCTTGCAACTCTTGCAGGTCGAAGTCGGCCAGCAGGTGACCGTCGGCCAGAATATTGCCCGCGTCGCCAATCCGCTGCGCTTGAAAGCCGAATTGAAGATCGCTGAAACGCAGGCCAAAGACATACTGCCCGGCCAGCCCGTGCAGGTCGACACGCGCAATGGCATCATTACCGGCACCGTCGCGCGCATTGACCCGACGGCGCAAAACGGCACGGTCACCGTCGACGTCTCGCTCGAAGGCGACTTACCCAAAGGGGCGCGCTCGGATATGAGCGTTGACGGCACGATTCAACTCGAAAAGCTGGAGAATGTGCTTTGGGTCAATCGCCCGGTTCACGGCCAGGATAATGCGACCATCGGCTTGTTCAAGGTCTTTGCCGACGGCACTGGCGCTAGCCGCGTGCAGGTGCGTCTGGGGCGCAGTTCGGTCAGTTCCATTGAAATCCTCGACGGCTTGAAAGAAGGCGATGTGGTCATCCTTTCCGACACGTCGCAGTGGGATAACTCTCCAGAAATTCGTTTGAATTAGCGTGGTTCGGGTAGCGCAAGCCGGCAGTATGCGCTACAATGCGACATCCAGAAAACCCTTAGGAGGAATGAAACGCATGGCATCATCTGACTCGCCGTTGATTCGACTCGAAGGCGTCACGAAGGTCTTTCTAACTGATGAAGTGGAAACGCACGCGCTGGCGGGCGTTCACATGGAGATCAAAAAAGGCGAATACATCTCTATCGCCGGGCCATCGGGATGCGGCAAATCAACGCTGCTTTCGATTCTTGGCCTACTCGATTCGCCTTCAGATGGCGTCTACCAACTCAATGGCCGCCCGGTTTCCGACTTGCCGCTATCGGAACGCGCACGCATTCGCAACCGTGAAGTCGGCTTCATCTTTCAGAGTTTCAATCTGATCGGCGACCTCAACGTTTATGAAAACGTCGAACTGCCGCTGACCTATCGCGGCCTCAAGAGCGCCGAACGCAAGCAGCGCTCGATGGACGCCCTCGAACGCGTCGGCATGGCGCATCGCGCCAAGCATCTGCCGAGCCAGCTATCGGGCGGTCAGCAACAGCGCGTCGCCGTTGCCCGCGCCGTCGCCGGCGATCCGCTGATCCTGCTGGCGGACGAGCCGACCGGAAACCTCGATTCGACCAACGGTGAAGCGGTCATGGACTTGATGCGCGAGTTGCATCAGCAAGGCGCGACGATCTGTATGGTGACCCACGACCCGCGCTATGCCAAACATTCCGACCGGCAAATCCACCTCTTCGACGGTCGCGTGGTCGATGAAGAGCACGAGCCGAAAGCCGAGCACGAATTGAAGGAAAGCGGCTTTGAAATGGCGTGAGCCGCACGAGCCTTTGCGGGTGATCTGCGGACGCCAAGCCTCATCGAGCCAGTCAAGCATCACTTAGACGACAGGCGGCATCTCGCGCTTTGCGGCGCGGGATGCCGCTTTGTTGCGATTGCGGCTATAATACTTTATTCACTGCTCGATTGCTTAAACCATTACTATGAAGATTCAGGACTCATCTGCGCCGCGCCTCCTCATTGCCGACGATCAAGCAGACGTGCTTGAAGCCTTGCGATTGTTGCTCAAAGGCGAAGGCTTCAAGATTGAAACCGCCAACGCGCCGGCGCAGGTGCTCGGCGCTATCGAAGAGCGCGACTATGACGCCGTGCTGATGGATTTGAACTACGCGCGCGACACGACCTCAGGGCAGGAAGGTCTGGATTTGTTATCGCGCATACAGAAACTCGATGGCACCTTGCCGGTGATCGTCATGACGGCCTGGGGCAGCGTCGATGTCGCCGTCGAAGCGATGCGCCGTGGGGCGCGCGATTTTGTGCAAAAGCCCTGGGACAACGCGCGGCTGTTGAGCATCGTCAAGACACAGGTCGAGCTTGGTCAGGCCCTGCGCAAAGGGGTGCGGCTCGAAGCCGAAAACCAGTTGCTGCGCAACGACCGCAAGCCGAAAATGATCGCCCAGTCGGCTGTCATGCAGCCCGTGCTCGACATCGTTCAACGCGTCGGCCCGGCGGACGCCAATGTGTTGATCACCGGCGAAAACGGCACCGGCAAAGGTCTGGTCGCGCAACTGCTGCACGCCGTCTCGCCGCGCGCCAGCAAGCCTATGGTGACGGTCAATCTCGGCGGCATCGCTGAAGGCGTATTTGAAAGCGAGTTGTTCGGCCATATCAAGGGCGCTTTCACCGACGCCAAGAACGACCGCGTCGGACGTTTCGAGCTTGCCGAAGGCGGCACCTTGTTTCTCGACGAAATTGCCAACCTGCCGGTCAAGCATCAGCCGAAGCTTTTGCGCGTGCTGGAAACCGGCGAGTTCGAGCGCGTCGGTTCATCCAAGACGCGGCGTGCCAATGTCCGCATCATCTCCGCCACCAACGCCAATCTTGACGAAGAGGTGGCGCAATCACGCTTCCGCCAGGACTTGCTCTTTCGCTTGAACACGGTTGAGTTGCGCCTGCCGCCGTTGCGCGACCGCCGCGAAGACATTCCGCTGCTGGCAAAATTCTTTCTCAATCAACACGCCCAGCGTTATCGCAAAAACATGGAAGGCTTCTCTGATGCGGTCATGCAGGCGCTGCTCAAATATGCCTGGCCGGGCAATGTCCGCGAGATGGATCACGCCATTGAACGCGCCGTGTTGATGTCTCTGGGATCGCTGGTCGAGGCGCGCGACCTGGGCTTGCAGTCAGGCAAAGAAGCGGCGCGGCGACTCGAAGACATGAGCCTTGAAGAGGTCGAAGCCTTCTTGATTCAAAGAACCCTGGCGCAATGCGACGGCAACGTCAGCCGCGCGGCTGAAAAACTCGGCCTCAGCCGCAGCGCCCTCTATCGCCGCTTGCAGCGCTTCGGTTTGTGATGCAGTTGCAAGTCTGGAGTTCCGCCTGAAAGCGGAATAGCCGATTGCCGCAAGATTCCGCCTGAAGGCGGAACCCCAAACGATCTTCATGACGGAACCGGTCAGCGACAGCCCAATCAACTCCGAATCGTCTGACGGATCAACGTCGAAGACGCCCTCCGTCGTGCAGCATCGTCTGTCGACTGAAGCCAGGCAACAACGGCAAACGAAATCCACCCCGCAGGCGAAAAGCCTGGTCGTGTCTCGCAATCTACGCCCGCGACTCGACCGGCGTTTATTGCTCATGTCGCTGATTGCCGGATTTCCGGCGCTGCTCATCGCCATGATCATGCTCTGGTCAGGCAGCTACACGGCAAAAGTGCAGTGGACGTTGTCAGTCGTCATGGTCGGCTTCTGGCTCGGATTTTCATTCGCCCTCAAAGACCGCGTGGTTTATCCGCTGCAAACGTTGTCGAATCTGCTGGCGGCTTTGCGCGAAGGCGATTTTTCGATTCGCGCGCGTGGCGCTTCCGTTGACGACGCCCTCGGCGAAGCCATGATGGAAGTCAACTATCTCGGCCAGGTCTTGCGCGAACAGCGGCTGGGGGCGCTCGAAGCGACGGCGCTACTCAAGACCGTCATGCACGAAATTGATGTTGCCGTATTTGCCTTCGATCACGAACAAAGACTACGGCTCGTCAATCGCGCCGGCGAGCGCTTGCTCGACATGGCCAGCGAGCGGGCGATTGGCAGGAATGCCACAGAACTCGGACTGGCCGAATGCCTGAGCGGCGATGAGGTGCGCACCATGCAGATGACTTTCACGGGCGGCGCGGCGCGCTATGAAGCCCGGCGCAGCACCTTCCGTGAACGCGGCGTGCCGCACCAGTTGCTGGTCCTTTCAGACCTGAGCCGCGCCCTGCGCGAAGAAGAGCGGCAGGCGTGGCAGCGTTTGGTGCGCGTGCTCGGCCACGAGTTGAACAATTCGCTAGCGCCGATCAAATCGATTGCCGGCAGCCTTGAAAATCTCGTCGCCCGCGAGCGCCCTCCCGACGATTGGAAAGAAGATATGCAGCGCGGCCTGAGCGTCATCTCATCGCGCGCCGCTTCGCTCAGTCGCTTTATGGACGCCTACGCGCGGCTTGCCCGTCTGCCCTCGCCGCGCTTGCAGCCCTTAAGCATCAGCCTGTTGATTGAACGAGTCGCCAGCCTGGCGACGCGCATCAACGTCAAGCTGATTTCCGGGCCGGAGATGTTGATTCGCGCTGATGGCGATCAACTCGAACAGTTGCTGATCAACCTTCTGCGCAACGCCGTCGATGCCGCACTAGAAACCGGCGGCGGCGTGCAGGTCGGCTGGCGCAAAGCCAACGGCTTTGTTGAAGTCACGGTCAATGACGAAGGCCCCGGACTATCGAATACGTCGAATCTGTTTGTGCCTTTCTTCACCACCAAACCGGGCGGCTCAGGCATCGGCCTGGTCTTGAGCCGGCAGATCGCCGAGGCGCATGGCGGCACCCTGACGCTTGAGAATCGTCCCGATAAACATGGCTGCGTGGCGCGCTTGCGGCTGCCGCTTTAGAGACGCTTGCGACCGACTTCACCTCTTAGATCGGCTTGCGATTGCGTGTACGGGACGAGCCACAAGGGCACGAAGGCACAAAGCTGCACCAAGCCTTCGTGATACTTTGTGGCTTCGTGTCTTTGTGGCTCATCGGCATTCCGATCTCTCCCGTATGTTGATTCGCAAACGGATCTGACAGTATCCCTACAAGCTCTGAGCGATGTAGTATTATTCATTCAATGAGAATCTTCGCTATCGGCGACATGCACCTTGCGGGCGGCACGCTCAAGACGATGGATCGTTTCGGCGATCACTGGCGCGACCACGACCACAAGATATTCGATTCCTGGGAGCGCCTTGCACAAGATGATGATCTGCTGCTGATTGCCGGCGATACGAGTTGGGCGATGCGGCTTGATGAGGCGCTGCCTGACCTCAATCGCATCGGCGGGATGCGCGGGCGCAAGCTCATGCTCAAAGGTAATCACGATTACTGGTGGGAGTCGCTCGCGAAAATGCGCCGCGTCGTCGATCCTTCGATTAACTTCCTTCAGGCAAGCTCGATCATCATCAACCGCATCGCCATCGCCGGCACACGCGGCTGGATGTGCCCGAACGATTCATTCTTTGAAGAACAACGGGACCGCAAGATCTATGAACGCGAAGTCGGACGCCTGCGCGCGGCGCTTGATTCTTTGAAAGGCAAAGCCGACGGCTATGATCAACTGATCGTCGCGCTGCATTACCCGCCGACCAATGACCGCCATGAACCAAGCGGCTTCACAGAATTGATTGATCAGCACAAGGCCGAGGCTTGCATTTATGGCCACCTGCACGGCGAGGCCATCAAAACGGCGCTCGTCGGCCTGCGCCAGCGCACCAACTATCAACTGGTCAGCGCCGACGCGGTTGCCTTCACGCCGGTTGAGATTCCAGCGATTCAACAATCGCCGGCGTGATGTCGGTGAGCGATTGGACGCGCCCGGCGATGAACTCGCGGTGCGGGCCGAAGGCGAGCGTCGCCACAGGATTCAGCGTATGCCCTCTGGTCGAGTGGTCTTCGATGTTGCCGTGATCGCTGGTGATCAACACGGTCTGCCTGGTCAGGTCGGCGGCTTCAAGCACGGCGCGCACGAAGCGCGTCAGGCGCGGCATGTGCTCGCAGATAAGTTTGTAAGCAAGATTACGGTCGCGTTCGTGGCCGATGCGGTCGGTGATGAAGTGCTCGTACAAGGTGAAATCATGTTCACCGGCGACGCGCGCCAGATTCGCGCCTGCCTGCTCAGGCCGTATGGGCTCGACCGCGCAGCCGCGTTCGATCAAGAATTGATTCGTAAAGTCATGGCTGACGGCCTGGCCGGCCATTAAGTCTTCAAGCATTCGCAAGCGCACGCCTGCTGACATCGCCGCTACCGTGGTCGCTGAAACAAAGCGCGGCAGGTTGTCAACGTAGCTGCGCGTATAGGCATTGGCAAAGGTGACCGCCCGCCCGCGCGCCATCAACTGTTTATAGACCGAATGCTCGGCAAGCGCCGCTTTCAGACGCGGCGACGGATAGCCGTGCAGGTGACGGCCAATTAACGCCGCCGCATTGACGCCGGTTAAGATGGCCGTCTGTCCCGTGGCGCTTTGCGGCAAACCGTCAACGCCTAACCGCGTATCGGTCACGGCCATCGTCCCATCAAACGGCAGTTGCGGCATTTCATCGGCAAAAATCGAAAAGAACTCCGACCGAAGCTCAGCCAGCGGATTATGCGCGCCGCGCCTGCCGATGCCGACGCCATCAATGAAGATTAGAAGCACTGACATTTGAACCAAGCGAGGATGAAGAAGGGGAGAAAGGGAGTGGGGAGAAGGGGAGAGAGGGAGAAAGGGAAAAAAAGCGACCTGTGCAGCAACATGCTGTTTAACTGTTGCTGACTATCTCTCCATCTCCCCTACTCCCCCACTCCCTTTTTCCCCTTCTCCCTTTCTAGCGTTAATCTTCTTCGGTGACGCGGACGCGGCCTTCTTCGACGGCCTTCTGGACGATCTTCTGGGCAATCTGCGCCGGCACTTCGTCGTAGTGATCAAGCTCCATGGTGAAGGAGCCACGCGCCCCTGTGATCGAATTCAGCGTCGATTGATACGACAGCATTTCCGACAGCGGCACCTGCGCTTTGACGACCGCCTGAGTGCCCTTCGAATCCATGCCCTGGACGCGACCGCGACGCGAGTTGATGTCGCCAAGAATATCGCCTGAGGCTTCCTGCGGAGCAGTGATCTCGACGTTCATCACCGGCTCAAGCAAGACCGGCTTGACCTTTTCGATTGCCGTGCGGAATGCTTTGCGGCCCGCCATCTGAAACGACAGATCGTCCGAATCAACCGAATGGAACTTGCCGTCGGTTAACTCGACCTTGAAATCGATCATCGGGTAACCGGCAATGGCACCGCGCGCGGCGGCATCCTTGATGCCTTTTTCGACCGCTGGCCGCCACTGCTGCGGGATCGCGCCGCCGAAAATCTTATCGACGAATTCAAAGCCGCCGCCGCGCGGCAAGGCTTCAAAGATACAGGTGGCTTCGGCGAACTGGCCGCGACCGCCGGTCTGTTTCTTATGGCGACCGACGATTTCGGCGCGGCCCCTGAAGGTTTCAAGATAGGCGACCTTCGGCGGATTGAGTGTAACTTCAACTCCATAGCGTTTCTTGAGCTTGGTGACCGCGACTTCGATGTGCGTCTGGCCGGAGCCGGCAAGCAGGAACTCTTTGGTCTGCGGATCGCGGTCGAAGCGCAATGCATGGTCTTCTTCGAGCATCTTGTGAATGGCCTGCGACAGCTTGTCTTCGTCGTTGCGCGATTTCGGCGTGATCGCAAAAGAGATGGCCGGCGTCGGCAACTTGACCGGGTCATAGACAATCGGGCTGGCCTTGTCGCAGAAGGTATCGCCGGTGGTCGTCTCTCTCAGCTTGGCGACGGCGACGATGTCGCCAGCATGGGCGTCGCTGATCTTTTCAAGCGATTTGCCTTGCAGAACGTGCAGCGGGCCGAGGCGCTCCTGTGTGTTCTTCGTGCTGTTGTAGACGGTTGCATCGGCTTTGACTGAGCCAGAAAAAATCTTAAAGACCGTGATGCGACCGGCAAACGGGTCAGCGACGGTTTTGAAAACGAAGGCCGAAAAGGGCGCGGCGTCGCTCACCTCGCGCTCGATCTCTTCATCGCTGTCGGCGCTCGGATGGCCTGTAACTTTGCCCAACTCATCGGGCGCGGGAACCAGTTCGACGATCTCATTCAGCAGCGGCTGAATGCCGATGTTCGCGACGCCGCTGGCAATGAAGATGGGAAACAGACGGCGCTCGCATACGGCCTGCTTGATGCCGGGGATCAATTCTTCATCGCTCAGGGTGCCCTCGGCGAAATATTTCTCCATCAACTCTTCTGAGGTTTCGGCGACCACGTCAATGATGCGCTCGCGCGCCGTGCTGGCGGCCTCCTGTAGATCAGCCGGGATGTCGCCTTCTTTGGGTTTGCCGCTGCCGTCTGTCTCGAAGCGATAAGCGCGCATGTGAACGAGGTCTATGACGCCCTGAAACTGGCTCTCAGAGCCGATTGGCAGTTGTAGCGGTACGGCGGAACGACCGAAGGCGTCGGTGATTGAATTGACCGCCGCCTCGAAGTTGGCGCGTTCTTTGTCCATCTTGGAGACGACCAGCAGACGCGGCAGATCGAACTCTTCGGCAAAACTCCACCCCTTTTCGGTCTGCACTTCGACACCGCTGATGCCGTCGACGACGACGAGCGCCGCATCGGCGGCGCGCAGCGCGGGCTTGGCGTCGAGGATGAAGGCGGCAAAGCCGGGCGTATCGATCAGGTTGATCTTCGTGCCGTTCCATTCGACATAGGCCAGGGCGCTGTGGATCGAGGTTTTGCGGGCAATCTCGTCTTCATCATAATCAGTAACAGTGCTGCCTTCGTCAACACGGCCAAAGCGAGGCGTCGCGCCGGCGTCAAAAAGTATCGCCGAAACCAACGACGTTTTACCCGCATGGCCGTGACCTACAATGCCAACGTTTCTGATCTCCTTCGTGCCATAAACCTTCATTGGGTGGATCTCCTTTCGATGACGGTAGCCAGAAATTATGAGTCAGGGAAGGGTGAGAATGGCTCCAGCTTAGGCCCTCACCCGGTCTTTGAGTTTATCATGTGCGGGATAGTCAGACAACGGCGGAACCTGACGGATTTACTAGGATTTAAGCGAACTGTCAAAGCCTCTCAAGCGGCAAAACTTGGCGATTTTGACAGGCTTTGCCGGGCTCGCACGCAGGCAGACCGAAGCGCCAGCCGCGCCAGCGGCATCATCAGCCCGGTCATACGAGATTATGAAAATGGCGGCAGTCGCGCGGCCTGTGGACGACTTTAGAAGCTGATCCCCGCAAGAATTTGACGCCGACGACCTGGCTTGGCTGCCTACTGTGCGAGCGGTTGGAAGCTGCGCGCCACCTGGTCGCTGATGTTGCGATTGCGGTCGAGCACGCCGCGTTTGCCGGTGAACCGCAAAACATAAACCGTGTTCTTGTCTTGAAGGAAATAGATCGTGTGGGCAAGCTGGCGGGGGCCTTCGGTTGTGTAAAACGATAGCCGCATGCCGCTCAAGAGGCCGCCGCCGAAGGTTTCGCTGGCGGCGCGCTCGAAGCCTGCGCGATAGATGCGCTGATTTTCTTCTTCGGCTTGCACCATGTTGGCAAGCGCGCCTTCAAGCGGCTGCGAGGCAATCTTCAGCAGACCTTCCGAGCGGTCGCGGAAGACGAATTCCGTCTTGGCGCGGCCTACCGCGTCGTTATAGTTGACCGCCCGCCATTCGCCATAAAGTGCTAGCTTGTAGCCACCGGCCTTGTCTACGTATGCCTGTCCGTCTTGCGCAAAAGCGATCACGGAAAACGCACTGATGATGAATGCGGCCATAAACAACTGACCTTTGCTCTTCATCTTTCCTCCATCTGCTTTCGGGTTACGCTGGAAACCTTAACGAGGTCTAGTGAAATTCTACACCATAGATTAGAAAATGCTGAATGCAAAATGATCGATGATGAACTGGGAAACCGGCTCCAACCAATTCATCATTCAGCAGTCATCTATTTGCATTCAGCATTTCTATCGTAGTGAGCCAAGTATCGAACGCTGGATTTCGATGAGATTTTCGATGCCCCGCGTCGCCAGTTCAGTCATGGCATCCATCTGTTCTTTGGTGAACGGCTTGGTCTCCGCCGTGCCCTGGATTTCGATGAAGTGGCCGGAGCCCGTGCGCACGATATTCATGTCGACTTCGGCGCGCGAGTCTTCGCTGTAATCGAGATCGAGCATCGCCTGGCCGCCGATCATGCCGACCGAGACGGCGGCGACGAAATCTGTGACCGGCAGCGGCGAGGCAATCTTGCCTTCGTTGTAGAGCTTGCGCAGCCCCAGCACCAGCGCCACGAAGCCGCCGGTAATCGATGCCGTGCGCGTGCCGCCGTCGGCCTGTATAACGTCGCAGTCAACGTAGATCGTCCGCTCGCCCATGCGGTTGAACTGGCAGACGGCGCGTAGTGACCGCCCGATCAAACGTTGTATCTCCTGTGTGCGGCCCGATAGCGATTTGCCGCCGGTCTCGCGCTGCGTGCGCGATTCCGTGGCGCGCGGCAGCATCGAATACTCTGAGGTCACCCAGCCTTCGTTGCGCCCGCGCTTGAACATCGGCACGCGCTCATCAATCGACGCGGTACAGATGACGCGCGTCTCGCCCATCTCGATCAAGACAGAACCTTCCGCATACTTCGTATAGCCGGGCGTGATCTTCACCTGCCTGAGCTGATCGTATGCGCGGCCCGCTGCTCTCTTATAAGCCATCAGATCGTCCCCAATTCAACAGTCTCGACCGTTTCCAACGGTCGCCCTAAGAATAACTCGGCAACGCGGCGAAAGCGAACCGCCGCGTCGGTGACATAGAATTGCTCAATGCGCGGCTCACGGCGATTGCGCATGAGGTCGCGCTCTTCCAGCAAATGCGCGACTTCATCGGCAACCGCTTCGCCGGAATCAATAAAACTGATGTGATCACCCATGACCTCATCGATCAGAGGCCGCAGGATCGGGTAGTGTGTGCAACCGAGCACCAGCGTGTCAACGCGGCTGGCGCGCATCCCTGCGAGGTATTCTTCGGCGACCTGCCGGGTCACCGAATGATTGAGCCAGCCCTCTTCGGCAAGCGGCACAAACAATGGACAGGCGCGCGAGATGACTTCTAGTCTGCTGTTCAGCGCCAGCATCGCGCGTTCGTAAGCGCCGCTGGCGACCGTGCCCTCGGTGGCGATGACGCCGACGTAGCCGCTGCGGGTTGCCGCGACGGCGCGGCGCGCTCCCGGACGAATGACGCCGAGCACCGGCACGTCGAAGACTTCGCGCAATTTGTTGGCTGCCGATGCCGATGCGGTATTGCAGGCAACGACGATGACTTTAACGTTTTTCGAGCGAATGAAGCTGGCGTCTTCGATGGCGTAGCGTTCGACAGTGGCCTGCGACCTGATCCCGTAAGGCACGCGCGCCGTGTCGCCGAGATAGATCAAGCTTTCATTCGGCAGGCGGCGTTCGAGGGCGCGAAAGACGGTCAGCCCGCCGACTCCTGAATCGAAGATGCCGATGGGCGAATCAGCGGTGATTGAGGATTTTTGATTTTGAATTGCGGGCTGCTGGTTTTCCAGTAGTGAATTCAGGGAACCCGCTTGCGGGTCGGCGGACGGCGGATTGTCGAATCGAGATGGCTGATTGTCGTTAGCTGAATTGTCCATCGTGCGCGATCATTTCTCGGAACCTGATTGGCCTGCGGATAGCGCCGTCGAGAAGACCTGCACACCCTAGGCTTGGCGCAATCCGCAAATTTAATGGCCGCGCGAGTGGCGTCCTTTGCCGTCGGTGAGAATCGCCGAAAGCTGTTCCATCTCGTCCTCGGCTTCATCGAGCGTGTCGCGCAAGCTATCGGCTTCGAAGACGAGGTTCACGGCATCGCGCGTGTTGACGGTCATTTCAAGCCCCATGTCGCGGATCTCTGCTTCCAGGGCGCGCAACTCCGCCATGGCGGTGACGACGCCGGCGATGTGTTCGCAGAGCAGATCGACGCTGGCGCGCATGCTGGTCGTGCGGTTGCCCGCCAAGAGCAGCGTCGTGCGCAACGCCTCGACGCGCTTCAACAGCGTGTTGCGGCTTGATTCAAGCTCGTCTATTTCGTGTGAAAGTTCGGCGAGCCTGAGGGCGGTGGCTTCGGCAGCGCGGGGATCATTCATCAGTTGATCTTTTCACCTCAAAAAAAAAGACAGGCGAACGGTCGGCCAACATTGCGGCCCGCGTTCGCCCGCATCGGTTGCAAATTTCGTCGTTCCACAATAAGCAATGGAGGTGACCGGAATTGAACCGGTGTCCGAGAGTCGTCAGCGATAGAATCTACATACTTAGTCGCTTCATTTTGGTTTCGCTAGCCGCGACCGTTGAAGCAACGAAGCATCGCAGCCGGCTAGCCCAGCTTGGTCTTTCCCGCCGAACCCCTGAGCACGGATTCATTGGGGCAGCCTGCTAAAGTGACGTCTCAGACTGAAACACAGGCGACTTCAGCAGAGACGTGGCCACACTAGGCGGCCAGTGCGTATTCGCTATTCGCGATTGTGTTTTCCACGCTTTTAACGCGGTGCATGGGCCGCGGTATGCATCTATCACCTCGGAGTCCCCCGTCGAAACCTGGCACCCCCTGGCAAGCTGAAGTGTACCATCCGCATTTTGCGAAAGTCAATCACGCGCAGATTTTGCGATAGTTTAGGCTGCCGGCTCGGCGGCTATTTGGCGGCTTCCGGGGCGAGCGTTTTAGCCCGCTGCATGGCTTCGTTGTAGCGCGCCAGATAGCCTGAAAATTCTTCCTGCGAGGTGGGAAACAGGCCATACCAGGAGACATCGAAGCGCTCGGTCATCTCACGCACGGGCGGAACGAGCGCCTCAAAGCGCGACAATCGCGCCAGGTATTCGCGATTGGTGGCGCTTTCATCGATCTCTATGAGGTTGCGCTCGCTCAATTCATAGAGCAACGAGATATAGAGCTTGCGCACGGCGGCGCGGAAATCGCCGGCGCGCGCCGCCGCCATCGCCGTTTCAAACAGATCGCCCGGTGTCGTGCCGGCTTCGATCTCTTCGCCGAGCACCGTGCGTTTGCGGACAGTCTTGCGGCGCGGCTTGATCTGCATGGCCAGGCGGACGATGAAGAACAGGAATAGACCGAGGGCGGCGACTACGAGGATTTTCGAGAGCAGACTGCCCTGCGCCGCCGAGCCGAAGACTTTGCCCATCAAGCGCCCAAAAGCATCGCGCAGTTCGCCGAGAAAACCAATCACCTTGTCGTAGATCTTCTTGATGAAGGCGGCAAGGCGGCTCTCCTCTTTTTCGTGATATTCCTTGCGGTTGAGAATCTCCCTGAGCCTGGCGCGCGTCTCCTGGCCGCTGCTGTCGTCAAGCGAGGTTTCCGCAGAGCGAATCAAGGCGGCGTCGAGCGCCGCCAGGCGGTCGCCGATCTCGCTGAGTTTCGCCCTCTTCTTTTGCGGGTCGTGTTCCGCCTCGTAGGCGTCAAGCGCAACGAAAAGCCAGGAATTGTCGACGGTCAGTTTCGTGCCTTTGTGCTCAACCTGCTCGTGACGTGGCAGCGACGCTTTGATGTCTTCAATGCCCGCCGCTTCATATTCGGCATCGCTCTTGATGCGGGCGACCTGTTCGCCGGCGAGCGCCACGCGATTCTCATACTTGAGCAGCGTCTCTGCCGACACATCGAGCGCCGCGACCAAAATCAACCATAGAATGAGTGCGACTCGTTTCATCCTTAACCGCAAAACCATTCACGCCCCGATAGGCGCAGCAGCATAACTGAACATCAATTTAGCTCAAGCGCCGGGCGGCTGTATAGCCGTGCCGCAGCGACCACAGAAGCGCGAATCCGGCTCCGGGAGATTGCCGCACACCTTGCACCAGGCAGGCGGCGCGCTGGCCGCGCCCATGTCACCCGCTTCGTTCAAGCCGTCAACTGGCCGCTCATCATTGATCGACTGCGCCGCCTGTTCAAATCGCGTGCGCAACTCATCGCCGGGCGCGGCGACGATTGGCTCGACCGGCGGCAAGGGCGGCGGCACGGGTGGCGGCACGGGCGGATCATAGCCGCCGAGACCTAGCGGGCCGGTCTGCACATACTGGCGCGGCGGATAGTAGCCGGCAAAGACGGGTTGCGGCACTTGCCAGACATAGCCCGGTGCGACCTCGCGCGCCAGCAACTCGATATCATAAGCCTCTTTGCGCACGCGGCTGTCAAAGTATAAAAGCGTGAACGAGACGATCCAGATGGGCAGCGACAACATGCTCGATATGTCGCGAAACGATGTGTAAAGAATATTCCATAACGGATTCGACAGATTGGCCGTGCCGATGAATCCGGTGAAATAAAGAATAATCGCCGTGATGATGGTCATCGCGCCCACCAACGAAAACGAGATGAAATAGGTGAACAGCATGATGGCCAGCACGCGATGCCAGTTGCCCTTGCCGAGTTTAAACGCACGGCCCAGCGCCGAACCCGGTGATTCGCCTTCGATCATCAGGACTTGAGGCATGAAGACGATGCGCGCCAGGATAAACGAAATCGCAAACAGCACCGCCGCAATGACCGCCAGACTGGCGATCACCAGTAGGAAAACGATGGCCCACTGCGGCAAATGCATCGAAGCAATCAGGCCGCCGATCAAGCCGATAAACAAGATCACTCCGAACAGCACGAAGAGCAGCGCGATATAAACGACGACCATCAACGCCAGGATCAGCAGGCCGAGGGCGATAATGCTGCCGACCTTGCCGCGCACCGCTTGGAAACAGCGCCGAAAGGTGATCGGCTCGCCCATCATCAGGTTGTCGCCAACCACACGCGACACGCCGCAGATCGTCAGCAGCAGCGTGAACATCGATATAGGGTAGCCCACCATGCCGACGATCAGCATCACCATGGCGTCGGCAGAACCACCGCCCGTCCGCATAGGGTTCATCACCAGGTTGGCATAGCCGTACCAGAACATCAGCGAGATGACATAGCCGATCAATGTCGGCACGGCGACGATGGCAATCAACGACGTGAAGTTGCGGCGATAGAGCCGCACCGCACGATCTATCACATCACCAGTCGACATTGGCTCAAGGATGGTGAACTTCATGATGACAGGGGCGATTATAGCACGCCGCAGCACGAGAAAAAGATGGCCATGAGATCATTCGGATGAGAGCCGCTGTAGAGCAGTGCCGCAGGCTCTCTGCACAGCCAGGCGGCACTGCCGCAATTGCGATATAACTACCATTACAAAGGCTTATTCAGCGCCCGGCTCGTGCCGCCTGAGCCAATGGCGCGCGCCGCAAGACTTTGGTCGCCGTCACGTGTTTCAGCAATTCCTGCTTGTCCATGAAAAATGACGGATAAGCCTTGCTCTTGCTGAAGAGCTTTTCGGCCTGATCATCCCAGTGGCCGCTCTCTTGGTGATCGCTCTCGCCGAGCGGGATGATGGCATAAGACTTCGGCGGATTCGACATGACGACGATCTGCGTAGAGGTCTGGCCGCCGACGCCGATCATCTCTTTGCCGACTGGCTTAAACGAGATGGCGCGCGGCGTCGCCATTGCGGTGTTGTTCGGGCCGCCATTCAATGAGCCGCCGCCGACCGGCCAGGTCTTGGCGCTGCCTTCGCGACCGACGCGAAAGTACTGGCCGTATACGGCGCGCGACGAACCGAAATTTTCTCTGAGCCATTTGCCGGCCCTATTCACTGCCTCAATCAACTGTGTATCGCTGAGACCATCGGGCGGGTCGTATTGCTTCGCCATTTCCGCAGGCAAGTTCTTCTTGAGGGCATAGAAGGCCAGCGCGCCTTCGGAGTCGGCATCGCTGCGGCGATTCCAGTCGGCAATTGACTTGCACACCTGCACCCCATCTGCGCTAATGCCGAGCCTGCCGCTATCATCAAGCGACAACCCATCGCCTCCTACAAAGTGTGTCTTGCCATATGCCCTTCTCAAGCGCGCCTGCCAGAGTTCGGCGTGATAAACCTGCGGGCTGAAGGCAATGTCAATCGCCTGTTCGAGCGTGACTTTGTTTGCCGCGTCGAGCAGTTCGGTCATCATCTCGGCGCGCTGATGACGCGGCATCGTGCAGTCGGCGTTGTAGAGATAAGGGTGCGCCGCGTACTTTTCGGGCACCAGCGGGCTGTTCTTCATCATGGCGCACGGCGTGACGTTGCAATTGTGCATGTAGCCGCTCGGCGGATTGGTGATCTGCACCAGATCGCTGAACGGATGCAGGCCCTGCCATTCGGTCGCCGAGCTATTGCCGGCAATCGGCTTGCTCGGATCAGTGCCTTTGGCGCGCACCGGCACGCGCCCATTGCGAACGTAATAAATATCACCTTGAACAGTTCCCACCATGATGTTCTGCGCCATCAGTTGCAGATGCGTGAGCGCCTGTTTCATCTGGTCGAGATTGCGCGCCATCATCATCTCGTAGGCTTGATCGGTCAGACCGACTTCATCTGTATACGGGATCGCCATCGCGTATGCCTTGCCGTTTTTGTGAGCGACGACCGGGCCGTGATGCGTGTATTCGATGTCGATTACTTTTTCGTCGACCTTGTCGCCGGCTTTCACCTTGATCTTTTCTTTGCGCACGGCCATGTCGCGCCACTGGCCGTCATAGCGATACTGGCGCGGATTTGCCGGGTTCAACTCTTCTTCAAAAATATCCGAAGTATCCGGCCCGCCCGTCGTCATGGCTACAGAACAGTAGCGGCTATGGCCGAGACTCGGCAGCGGCACGCCGAGAATGGAAACGCCGCTGACGTTATAATCGCCGGCATAAATTCGCACCTGATAAAAACGAAACTCGCCGTACCAACTCAAGTGCGGATCGATCACCGCGATGGGAGCGTTCATCGCCGTGCGCGTCGGCGCGATCAACATTTCATTCGAGCCGCGATAAGCCACCGGATCGAGTTGGATGCCGGCGCGCAGCAAATCGCCGCCGGCCTCGCCCATGGGCCAGCCGAAGATGATGTAGCGACCCAGGGCGATCACATCCCATGGATGAATCTCCTGCGCCCAGGCAGGCACCTGTTCGGGATGCTCTTTCATGAAGGCGCGAATGCCGTCTTGATATGACTCGATGCAGGCGCGCATCTTTGGGCTGACCCGATTGTAATGTTCACGACTTAATGCCTCGTGCCGCCAGATGCGTTGAATCGCGTCCTGCCGGTAATAGTCCGGCCCGAAGACTTCCGCCATGGTGCCGTTGGCGCGGCGATAATTTTTGAGCAGTTCTTCGAGGCGGTCTTCAGCCTGCGCATAGCCGACGGCGTAACAGGCGGATTCGAGCGTCGGCGCGAAGATGTGCGGGATGCCGAATTCGTCGCGATAAATCGTCGCTTCATCTTTGCCGGCGGTCTTCGGCCCCGACTGCGCGGCGAACGGCATCACCAGCGCAACAAGGACAACGGCAAGCATTGTTCGTTTCATGGTCTGGCCCTCCAGTTAAATGATGAGTGGCGAATGATGAATTGCAGAGCGCGTCTGTCAGTTCGTCATTCACCATTCATCGTTGCGTTGTTTCACTGATTGGTGCTGCGAGTTTAAGTCAATCATTGATTGTTTGTCTACGTCGCCGCTACCCGCCGCTGCGTTGCAAAACTCGGAGCTTTGGTAGAGAATAACGCCGCTCTCGTTGCACTCAACTCCACTCGGAAGGGAATAGCTATGGCTGCGAGCGATAAGTTACTGGTGACGCTCGAAGACGGCATCAAACGCATCACCCTCAACCGGCCTGAACGCCGCAATGCGGTCGATACCGAAACCATCGAACTGCTGCACGAAGCCATTCAACGCTCCGCCGAAGACGCCAGCCGCGTCATCATTCTCACGGGCGCGGGCGATGCTTTCTGCGCCGGCGCGGATCTGCAAATCTCTGACGGGCGCGACATCCGCGACGTTGATGTGACGGCGTCGCTGCGCCAGCACACCAATCCGACGATCATTGCCATGCGCCAACTGGCCAAGCCCATCATCGCCCGGATTCACGGCCACGCGGTCGGCGTAGGGTGCAACTACGCGCTCGCCTGCGACCTGCTGATTGCTTCAGAACAGGCCAAATTTGCTCAGATTTTCGTCCGTATCGGCTTGATGCCCGATGGTGGTTCAACTTACTTTTTGCCGCGCCTGGTCGGTTACCACAAAGCTTTCGAGTTGATGGCGCTCGGCGACATCATCAATGCCAGGGAAGCTCTGAGCCTGGGGCTGGTTAATCGCGTCGTGCCTTACGAAGAACTCGACACCACGGTGAACGCCCTGGCGATGCGCCTGGCGGCGTCGCCGGGAATTGCGCTGGCGAAGATCAAGGCGGGACTCAATCAGGGCGAGACCAGCGACCTGAGCGCGGCGCTCGAATTCGAGGCCGTGAATCAGGCGGCGTGTTTTGGTTCGCAAGATTTCCGCGAAGGCGTGACGGCGTTCCTCGAAAAACGCCAGGCGAACTTCAAGGGTCAGTAATCGGCATGAGCGCACGATACCTTCAACGGCTCGTCGTGGTTTTGAGCTTTGCATGCCTGGCGGCGCTCTGCTCGGCCAGCGCCAATGACGTGCAGGAGAACAGCGCAAAGATTGATGCTGAGAAAATCTTCATGCACGATTGCAAGGATTGTCATGGTGAAGACGGACGCGGGCGCATGCACGGCCAGCCGGATTTCACGAACTCGAAGTGGCAGGCGAATGTCACTGACGAGTTGATGTTCAAAACCATCAAGTTCGGCAGGGAACCGATGCCGTTTTACATCGGCGCGCTGAGCGACGACGAGATCCACGCGCTCGTCAAATACATACGCTCGCTCGCGCCAACAGGCGTTGCGAGATCGCCGGGCGCGGCATTTTCTTCGCTGAACACCTGCATATCTTGCCACCAACAAACCGGCGACCAGAGCATAGCGCTTTACAATCGCAGCATTCACCTGCGCAATGCCATCACCTGCGTAGACTGTCACGGCGGCGACTACAAAGCGCCGGATAAAGCCGCCGCGCACGGTGCCGGTTTCGTTGGCAAGCCATCGCCGGTCGAACAACTCAGGATGTGCGGCGCGTGTCATCAACAACCGCTCGCCGAGTTCAAAATTGGCTCGCACTTTCCTAAAAACTTGAGTGTGCCGCGTCTGACTTGCCGCGACTGTCACGGCGCGCACACGGTTGGTTCGTCGGCGCGCGACATCAGCTACGCGACGTTTTGCACGAACTGTCACGGCCTGGAGTATCTGCCGGAATTGCCGGCGGGGTTTCGCAATCTCTTGCAGATTGCCGACGAAGAGAACGGCTTGCTCAATCGTTTCCGCGCCTGGGGCCGCAACCCTTCAAACGACTTGCTGGCAAGCCGCAAAGAGATTCGCCGCATCATTGGTAATCTGGTTCACAAAACCGACATGCGGCAGGGCCTTGAGCGTGCGCCGGAGATCGTCAAGCTCGACGACGACTTCAGGCGGATGCTTGCGGGGGAGAAGCAGTAAAAGTGAAGCCGGTAAAACCGGGACGATGACTCGCTTGCCGGAATCCAATCGGCAAAATATCTCGCGACCTAAGGCAAAGCATGACAACCAGGAGCAAAGCAACATACGCGCTATGGGTGCTGTTCGGCATCAACCTGATGAACTTTTTCGACCGGCAGATCCTCGGCGCGGTCGGCGAAACCATTCGCAACGAGTGGCAACTGAGCGACACCGCGCTCGGCACGCTCGGCACCGCTTTCACGCTGATCTACGCCGCCGTCGGCCTGCCGCTGGGCCGTTTGACCGACCGCATCACGCGGACGTGGATTTTGTCGGCGGGCGTCTTCGTCTGGAGCCTGTTCACGGCAATCTCAGGGGTGGCGCAAAACTATGCGCAATTGTTCGCCGTGCGCCTCGGCGTCGGCGTCGGTGAAGCCTCGTGCGCGCCGGCGGCGACCTCGCTGATCGGCGATCTCTTTCCGGCGACCAAACGCGGCAAGGCGCTGTCGGTTTTCATGCTCGGTTTGCCGCTCGGCGTCGCCGCGAGCTTTGCCGTCAGCAGTTGGGTGACGCAGCGCTGGGGCTGGCGACCGTCTTTCTATGTCGCGGCGATTCCCGGCATCATCTGTGCCTTGCTCGCCCTGATGGTCAAAGAACCCAAGCGCGGCGCGGCGGAGACGCACGCCATCAGCGGCGCGCAGCGAGCCGGCTCACCTTATCGGCTAGTGCTCTCCATCCCAACCATGTGGTGGATCATCCTATCTGGGGCGCTGCACAACTTCAATATGTATGCCGTCGGCACGTTTCTGGTATCTTTCCTGCAACGCGTGCACCATGCACAACCGTTTGAGGCAGGGCTGATCTCTATGCTGACTTATGGGGTGTCGGGCGTGCCGGGATTGATACTGGGCGGCGTCATCGGCGATTCGGTGATGCGTCGGCGTTCGAATGGCCGCCTGCTGGTTGGGGCGATTTCGGTGCTGATGGCGGTGCCGCTGGTTTACTTTGCTCTGAGCCAGCCCGCCGGCGCGACGGTCAGCTTCACCGTGCTGATGTTCATTGGCTGGGCGCTGATGTATGTCTATTACGCAACCGTTTATTCAACGATTCAAGATGTCATCGAGCCATCCTTGCGCGGCACGGCTATGGCGCTCTACTTTTTTGCCATGTATGTGCTGGGCGCATCGCTCGGCCCAATCGGCATGGGGTATCTGAGCGGCCACTTCACGATGAAAGCGGCTCAAGCGGCGGGCGTAACCGAGACTACATTTGAAGCGTTGCGACCGTTTGCGCCGCAAGGCTTGCATTCGGCGCTCTACATCATCCCGGTGCTCGGCTTTTTGCTGGCCGTGGTGCTGTTTGCAGGCTCGCGCACCGTGAAAAAAGATATGGAGCGTTTACAACAATGGATGCGCGAAGCCGCCGATAAAACACCACGCGCGGAATCGGCAAAGGCCGAAGCCGCCAAGTGATCCGCCTGCGACTTTTGAAGGCGTATTTGAAAGGCGAAAAGATTCACCGCAGAGACGCAGAGAACGCAGAGCAGGCGCAGAGAATAGTCTGCGAGCAAAATCTCTGCGCTACCGCCGCGTGCGAAGCACATCTCCAGCCATCCTGTGCTCTCTGCGTCTCTGCGGTGAATCCTGTCTTATACCAAGACCTGATTGAAACTTACTATAGATGTCCCTGGGCGTATGAAATCTTCGATGCTGTTCAAGCGAATGCAATCAAAGCAAGCCGCAATCATGCGACTGGCGGCAATCGTCATCTGCATGACGTTGCTGCTCCCCGACGCGCTTCATCACAAGCCTTCGCCGGCAACTTCACCTCAGACCGTTGCGCCATCGCGCGAAAGCGAAGAAGCCAGAGAAGCCGCGCCCGATGAGTTTGAAGATACAGATGGCCGCAACGATTGGTTCACCTACCAGCGCGCTTACCCGTTCGCGGCGATTCCGGCGGAAGCGCGCCGCCGCGCCTGGGAAGCCCTCGGAAGGATGCACACACAATCGCGTGTCAAAGCGACAGCCGTTCGCCGCTGGCAACCCATCGGCCCGTCGCCGACGGTGTCGGCTTTCTCGGCTAACTGGGGAAACACGAGCGGGCGCATCAACGCCATTGCCGTGTCGCCTGCCGACGCGCGCATCGTGGTTGCGGGCAGTTCGACCGGCGGCATCTGGCGCTCGACCGACAGCGGCGCAAGCTTCGTTCCGGTCTCGGACAATCAGGTTGATCTGGCGGTCGGCTCGCTCGCCTTTGCCAAAAACAAACCGACACTTGTTTACGCGGGCATGGGCGACAGCAAGCTTGGCTATCTCGGCAGCGGCGTTTTGAAATCCACCGACGCCGGCCTGACCTGGGCGCGTGTAAGCAACACTACACTCCCTTCGCCGGGCACGATAGCGAAGCTCGAAGTCGATCCGACCAATTCGAATCGCCTTTATGTCGCACAGTATTCGCGGCTGGCCACAGACAAAGTGACATCGAGCGGCCTCTATGTTTCAAGCGACGGCGGCGTCAACTGGACGAAGACGCTCTCCGGCGCGGCGCGCGACATCGTCATTGATCCATCGAATCCACGCATCCTGTTCGGCGGCCTGTCGCGCCTGGATGCAGATAACGACCCGCCGATGCGCGTCGCGCGGTCGACCGATGCCGGAGCCACCTGGACAACCAGCTTCAACGGCGACAGCTACGACGTGAAGCTACGGCAGGACTGCCGCGTGGCGATTTCGCCCGCTAATCCGCAAAAGGTCTATGCCTACTACGGCGGTTTTATCGACGATCATCTCTTCGCCAATCTGCTGGCCTCGACCGATGGCGGCGCTACCTGGGCCGATCTCGGCACCGGCGGTTTCGACACCGCGCAACTCGGCTATAACACCTATCTCGTCGCTGATCCGAACGACGCGAAGACGTTTTATATCGGCTCGCGCGATCTCTTTCGCACGACTGACGGCGGCGCGACGTGGGCCAACCTGACCGGCAACTTCAGCTTCAACGGCAGCTTCTACGAGTACACGCCGGGGGCTTCCCAGGCGCATCCCGATCAGCACGCCCTGGCGTTTGTGCCGGGCAGCGCCAGCAATTTTTATATCGGCTGCGATGGCGGCATCTATAAGACCACCAATCACGGCGCAACCTTTCAATCATTGAATCGCGGGTTGACGCTGACGCAGTTCACCAGCATCGCCATCCATCCGAACGATGCGACCATCAGCCTCGGCGGCACACAGGACAACGGCACGCAATGGCGCTATGCGCAGAACAACGCATGGTATGAAGTCTTCAGCGGCGACGGTGGCCGCGTGGTTTACAACCCGCTCGACCCGAATGTGGTGTTCATCACTTACATTCGCGGCAACGTCTATCGCTACACGGGCGGCGGCTTGTACTTTGACACGCAGATCGCCTTTACCAGCAGCTTCGGCGAGAACTCTGATCCGCCGCGCGTCGCCTTTTATGCGCCGCTGGTCGGCAACGGCGTCGATGCGACGCTATACTTTGGCACCTGGCGTTTGTTCATCAACCGTGATCAAAGCTTTACGTGGACAGCGCCGGCGGGCGAACTCGATTTGACCAAAGGCATCAACGACAAAGGCCGTGACGTGCTGTCGGCGATTGGCGTGGCGCGCTCCGACCTCAATGTAATTTATACCGGATCGGTGCAGGGCCGCGCGATGGCCACGACCGACGGCGGCGCTACCTGGCGCGACATCACCAATAATTTGCCGGATCGCTCGATCACTAGCATTAAAGTTGACCCGGCCAATCCATTTGTAGCCTACCTTACGATGTCAGGCTTCGACGCCGGGCACGCCTTCAAGACGACCGACGGCGGCGCTGCCTGGCGCGACATCACCGGCAATCTGCCGGACGTGCCGGCCAACACCTTGCTGATTGATCCGCTGGATACGCGAGTGATTTACCTGGGCACGGATATCGGCGTCTTTCGCATGACGGGCGACACTGCCTGGCAGCCGCTCACCAGCGGCATGCCGCCGGTTGTCGTCACCGAACTTGCGGCGCATCCGAGCGGTTTGATACAGGCGGCGACTTATGGGCGCGGCGCGTTCGAGTTGCCAGCCGTCGCACAGCCGAAGATTACCTCGGTGACCTGGAACGGCAAAAAGCTGCTGATCGTCGAAGGCAGCGCCTTCGATAGCGGCGCGCGTCTGGTGATTAACGACATTGACCGCACAGACTTTATTCGTTCGCTGAGCGATACGACGATTCGCTTGAAGAGCAAAGCCAAAGCGCTTGGTTTGAAAGCCGGCGACAACACGATTCGCGTGACCAACAGCGACGGCGCGGCGACCAACGTATTCGTCTTGCAGATTTGATGGCCGCTCTCTAAATCGAAGCGCACAACATTGGGACAGGGGATTGGCCACAGAGCCACAGAGCCACAGAGAGGAAACCAAAAGTATTGAGAAACACCAAAGATTATTATCCTCTTCTCTGTGCTTGCGGTGTCTGCGGTGGCAATCTCTTTTTGTGCCATTCTGATGCGGCCTGATTTAGCACGTCCCCTTGATTTGGAAGGTCTTCTCCTGAGTTGTAGCCAGGGGCCGAGCGCACCCTCACCAATCCCGCCGAAGCCGTCAGCGGTGTGAATAAGACATTGCTGGTGTATCATGGTTTTGGTACGGATATAGATTTTTACATTGAGGAGCAACATCGTGCGCGCGCTTGGATTATTAACCTTGATGCTGTTGGTCACACCGTTTGTTGGCAACACGGCTTCATTCGCTTATCAGCAAGAGAAGATTTATGTCTGCCCGATGCACCCGGAGGTGCAATCGTCAAAGCCGGGCCGCTGCCCGAAATGCGAGATGCGGCTCGTCGTCAAATCGGCAGCCTCAGAAAAAACTACGGCATCTCCACCCGCCGCCGAGCCGCCCGCATTGACCAAACAGCAATCGCGCGAGATCGTGCCATCATCGGACGGCTACACCTGCGCGATGCATCCAGAGATTCGCACGGCAAAGCCGGGCAAATGCCCGAAGTGCGGCATGACGCTGGTCGCCGTGACGCCTGAAAACCCCGATGCTTTCGATCTGCGAATGGAAGCGACGCCGCGCGCCCCGAAGCCGAATGAACCGTTGAAGCTGCGCTTTGCGATTTTCAATCCGATGACCGGCCAGCAGGTGAAGGATTTTCAGATCACTCACGATAAGCTCTATCACCTGTTCGTCGTTAGCCAGGACTTGAGCGAGTTCCAGCACATCCATCCCGATTTTCAAAGTGACGGCTCCTTCATCGTCGAAACTCGGCTGCCGCGCGCCGGCTTGTACAAGATCTATTCGGATTTTTATCCGAGCGACGGCACGCCGCAGGTCTTGCAACAACATATTGCGACCGCCGGCTACAAATCCGACCTGGTCAGCGCCACGCCGCACCTTGTGGCCGACACTACATTCGTAAAAACGGTGGACAGCCTAAAGATCGACTTAAAGCTGGAGCCTGAGGACTTGATCGCCGGCCAGCCCGTGACTTTGAAATATCACCTGACGGACGCCCGCACAGGCGAGCCGGTGCGCGACCTCGCGCCTTACTTAGGGGCGATGGGCCACACCTTGATCCTCAGCGAAGATCAAGCCGATTACGTGCACTCGCACCCTGAAGAAGAGATCGCGCCGAACGCCGATAAATCACGAGTGCGCGGCGGCCCCGACGTGAGCTTCAATGCTTTTCTGCCGCGCCCCGGCAATTACCGCATCTGGACGCAATTCCAGCGCGGCGATCAACTCACCACCGTCTCATTCACGATTCACGCCGAGGTGCTGCGGTGATCCATCCGGCGGTTGAAAGAACAGAATAAGACAGAGACTGTGCGGCTGCTGATTTTATCTCTGACCAGGCCGGTCGATTATCTACAAAGGGTAGGCCATATGAGATTGACCTACCCTTTGAGGTTGCGATTCTACCTGGGGTTTGGACAGGAGATTTAATTCTGATCTCGGCGCGCTAACGGCCAAGCTGGCAACTGGAGTTGGTTCCCCATGACCAGGCGGTGCCATCGCTCTTGATTGCCAGTGAGTGTTGTGCCCCTGCCGAAACGCTGGTAAATCCAGTGATTGTCGTGCCGGAGCCATCCACTACGGATACCGGAGAGCACTGGTTGGTCGTCGTCCCATCGCCGAGTTGGCCGAATGTGTTTAAGCCCCACGATTTAATATCGGTCGTGCTCATAAGCGCCAGAACGTGAGTAGCCGTAGAACCAGCCACCGCTTTGCTGATGCCTGAGAAGGAACCTATCTTGACCAGCCCGCAAGTCGATCCTGAGCAGCCGGTCCCCAGTTGGCCGCTGAAATTATTGCCGGTCGTCCATACCTTGTTGCCGGTCGTTGTGACGACCGTGAAGTCAACGCCGCCCGACACATAAGCCGCGCCCGTGAAGGTCGCGCCTGTTGAATCGGCCATGGTCGATGGCGTTGTAATGGAAGCCGCACATAGGGTATCGCCAAGCTGGCCGCTGCCGCCCTGGCCCCAGGCTTTGAGTTTGCCACTGGCCGAGCCGCGCAACGCCAGCGAGTGGAACTGTCCTGCGGCGATCTGGGTCGCATCCGTGAGACTGCTCACTGCAACGGCGGCGTTTCTGTTGGTCGTCGTCCCATCGCCAAGCTGGCCATGGAAGTTATACCCCCAACTCTTGACTGATCCGCTCACCAGCGCCAGCCCATGAAAGGCACCGGCGGCGATTCCGGAAGCACCGGTCAGCGCGCTTCCACCTGACAGCACTACCTGAACCGGATTGTGGCGGTCGGTATTCGTGCCGTCGCCGAGTTGGCCAAAGGCATTGGAACCCCACGACCAGACCGTACCGTCAGACTTTCGCGCCAGCGAAAGGCTCGCGCCGGCAGCGATCTCGACCACATTCGACAGCGCCCCGCCGCCTGCCAATACGACCTGGACTACCGTGCATCGCTGGGTCGTCGTGCCATCTCCCAACTCGCCCGAACCATTGCCGCCAACGGCCCACACCGTGCCATCCGATTTCAGGAAGAGAGAATGCGCGTTGCCGGCAGCGACCTGGGTCACGTTCGATATGTTCGACACCTGTCCGGGATTGGATCCCGTTGCGTGAACCGTGGATCGCGGATGATATGGCAAAATCATCGTGCTGCCCAACAGCAGAGCGGCAATGAATATCGTCACCAGAGCGCTATGTGGGCGCACCAATCTGGACTTGCGTAGATTTAACATAGGACATTTCTCCTTACAAAGTGGTTCGTGTTGATGCCCAGACACACTTCGACTGATCAACCAATCAGTGAAGAAAGTTGTCTTGGCCGTTAGCTCTTGATCAATGAAAAATAGCCGAGCCTATGGATCATCCGACTATCGAGCCGTATGCTCTTTAAGCGAGCCTTTCTTCAATTGACAATCATTATCGGCAATTCTTGAGGATTTTCAGGGCAGCAGTTAGTTGTATTATTTTTGATTAGGATTCGTATTATATATTACTAACACCGCATGTCAAGCAGAAAAGTAAAAAGTAATAGTAAATTCCTGATTATGTTAAGTAATTTAATAAGGCCCTCAGTCGAGCGCGCTTTTTGCTTGAACGGACACGGATCAGGAGTGTGCGGCTCCGGGCGGCAGCAATCAGGCGAAGCGGCGGTGAACGGTCTTGGGACTAGCGACGGCGTTTGATGTGCTCTTTCAAGATGCAGCGATCCATGACGACATCGAGGCCGGCATCAAGGGCACGCCGGGCGGCGGCTTCGTCAATCACATCTTCCTGCAACCAGACGGCGCGTGCGCCCATTTGGATGGCTTCGTCGACGTGCTGCCCGGCTTCATCGCTGCGGCGAAAAAGGAAGAACATCTTGATAGATATGAGTTTTAGGCAGAATCTGCAAGTACTCTTAGAGTCTGTATAGTGGTTCTAATATTTTCTTTGAGCCGAACCCAAGATGGCACCTGTTCAAGTGGGCCTCCTATCGGCAGACGCTCTAATAGCAGCCGTCTATGAGATGAGAAATCCCGCTTAAAACGAGCTAATCGCTTACCTCTCTGCTCGCAGGCTATTGCTAGAGCTTCCTGCAAAACTTCCTTTGGCGAAGCGATAAATTCGACTCTTCTGGGGCGGGGAAGATTTAGCGAGCGTTGTCCATTTGGGCGTTGAGCGATGTGCCGTATCGCCAATTCATTGAGCAGGAGCCAAGCTTCGGTTTCCTGAACAGGAACAATGGCTACGTAAGAGCCGGAATACTCGCAGGCTTCAACTGCCAGAGCAATCTCTGTATATCTGTGTGCGGGATTTCGAGAATCCGAATCTCTATGAATAAAGATTAAGTTTGCATTTGGTTCAAGCTCTAATGTGGCCTTCAGCTTCGCTTCGACGCTTGCGCCTATGCGTTCATCTAATCGCTGGAAATCCGGTGACGTACCGCTTACTTCATCAGCCCCAACATGAATGCACAATTCTTTTAAGTGAGAAATCAGTCCTGTATCCGAACTTCCCTCGCCGATAAGGACAAAATGAATTTGTACCAAGTATACTACCTCCCTTAGATTCCTGGCAGTTCTAACTGAGCACCGGGAGGTTTAGAAAGATAGGCCAGAATGGTCATCATTCCGACGGTTGGTTCACCTGCTGATGCGCGCCATGTTTTTTCAAGAGGTCGACACTTCAGTGTGCGAATGGGGTTGCCGTTATTTCCCCTAAGTAAAGTCTCAGTAGCAAAGACAACATCATTACGGTTTTGCAACTGGACAAAAGCAGGCGAGTGGGTTGCAACGATCACCTGTCTAAACGGATTCTCTAGCCCTGGCTCCTCAAACGGGTCGACGGCCAGGTCTTTTAGAAGGTTTACCATTTGCTCCATCTTGGCAGGATGAATTCCATTTTCAGGCTCTTCAATACAAACTAATCCCTGGGAGTAAGAATCTGCAACTAGGACAGATAGAGCTAAGAATCTCAAAGTCCCATCCGACAATGACGCCGCTGGAAGCCTAATCCCGCTCTGTTCTTGAACCTCCAGAGTTAGCAATTGACGTATATCATCAATATCAATAGAAATCCCGGTTACAGAAACGAGTTCGGCAAGCCGCGACGAAATCGAAGCATAAATTGCTTCCGGATCTTCCCCCCGTTTTTGAGCTTCAGACACAATTCTGTAAACAGCTGCCGGTAGGTGGCCACCATTAGGCGTTACATAGGGTTCTGTTTGAAAACGATCTGGGGTTCTCATCGCTGACGGCTCAAGCGCCAAAAATCGCCACTTTTGCATTTCACGACGTGCAGCCAAAATAGTGGGAGTTACCGATGTATTTGAAGTCCCAACAATTGTTCTTGGTGCTGTGCTGGCAGGAGCTGTTTGCCCGGGCCCTCGAGATCCAGCATCTTGATGAACAACAATCTCGGTTTGACCATCTTGTGCTAGGCGAACAGAGATATATCCAGATTGTGTCCGCCTCTTATTTACAACAGCCCTCTTTCTGAATCTCCTGGCGCTATGCGGAAACTTCAACTTTGAGGCAGCTTCTCCCTCTGTAATATAATTCAATGATTCAGAAAGGAGTACTAATCGCCCCAATGTCCCAAGCTGAGTTGGGGTTGGTGCTTCATATCCAATCTCCAATTCGTAGCGAAGGTAGGTGGAAGATGCTTCTGCTGACCGCCCAAAATCGTCTTTAATATTGGGATTCACAATCATCTCGGCAGCAATCTTGAATGAACTGGAACGGTGATCTTTTCCAACTTGGAAAAGATCACGAATATTGCTTGTTTCGACTCCACTACCACGTACAAGCAAAGCGGCATCCATGATGGTGTGGTCTGTAAGAAGTGAAAGAAACCGTAGAACGTCGAAAATATTAGACTTTCCAACTCCATTTTGACCCGCAATACATGTGAAAGGGCCAAAGTCGAGGGAGAAGTTCACCAAATTCTTAAATCCATTTACTTCAATTCGAGTGAGCACTTGGTCGTCCTCTTAGACTGGAATCTAATGCAGAACTCTGTTCAAACACGACGTGTAAAGTATAACTCCCGATCACGAATAGCAAGGAATTCCGCGGCTTACGAAACTTGGGGATCGATTTCAGACCATCAAACTAGCGACGGCGTTTGATGTGCTCTTTCAAGATGCAGCGATCCATGACGACATCGAGGCCGGCATCAAGGGCACGCCGGGCGGCGGCTTCGTCAATCACATCTTCCTGCAACCAGACGGCGCGTGCGCCCATTTGGATGGCTTCGTCGACGTGCTGCCCGGCTTCATCGCTGCGGCGAAAGATGTCTACCAGGTCAATCTCATCAGGAATCTCGGCGAGCGTCGCATAAGCTTTTTCGCCGAGCACCTTCGTTTCATTCGGATTGACAGGGATGATGCGATAACCCTGTTGCTGCATGTATCGCGAGACGCTGTGGCTCGGTCGAATCGGATCTGAAGACAAGCCGACGACGGCGATGGTTTTGCATTCCTCGAATATTTTCGTGATGACAACGTCGCTGTTGATCTGCACCGCTTCCCTCCGTCTCGATTGCCTTGATGAATGCTGCGTCTACAGGAGCATCTTAGCATCGCGCGTCAGTTCGCGGAAACGACGTTGGATGACGCGGGCGATGTTGGCTTCTCTGGGGGCATATTGCTTCACATCATAACTTGCCACAATGGCAATCTCGCGCGTCGTTGAGGTCAAAAAGACTTCGCGTGCGTCGAGCAATCGTTGCGTCGGAAAGCTCCCTTCGACAAGATGCAGCCTGGCTCGTGCCGCGATGTCGTAAACGAAGCGGCGCGTGATGCCGGCGATTGCGCCGGTCGCCAGCGACGGCGTGAACAGTTCGTCGCCCTGTGCCCAGAACAGGTTCGCCGCCGTCGCGCCGACCATCTCGCCGCGCTCATTCAATAATACCGCCTCATCGAAACTGCGCACGCGCGCTTCATCATAAGCCAGTAGGTTTTCAATCATGGCCGTGCGCTTGATCCCTGTGAGCGGCCCGCTCGACAGCACGCGATAAGGCGATACGGTCAGCGCAAGCGGCGCGGGCGGTCGCGCCGCATCGCTCGCCGTAAAGATCAACACGTCGGCTTCGCGCGCCGATGCGCCGCGCCATGAACCGGCTTCGCCTTTCAGAATGGTGATGCGTGCCCGGCCTTGCTTTACGGCATTGGCGGCGACCAGGTCGCGCAATCCACGCTTCATCGCGTCGACCGCTATCGATAGCGGCACACGGGCTTTTTCTGAAGACTTGAGCAAACGCTCCCAGTGATGCTCGAAGGCAAACACCCGGCCATCGTAAATCCGCAGCGTCGTAAACAGACCCCAGCCATAAAGCACACCGGCCAGAGTCGGCGCGATATTTACGTCGCTCACATCAAGGATGCGGTCATTGTGATAAACCAGATGATCCAAGTTCTTATTATTCGCTATGTTTAAATGGTTCACCGGCTTTCGGGGTCAGGCGTGTGGGCGAGGGGTGAGTGTAGCTCAAATAAAAACCCGGTGATTCGATCCGTCGCGGCGCGCTGCATTGAGGGTAGAACGTGAGCATAAATGTCCATTGTGATGTTGATCCGGCTATGCCCCAATCGGTCGGCGCTCACCTTCAGATTCTCGCCCGCCGCAAGCAAGATAGATGAATCGCCGCATCGCGCGGCGATTCATTTCAAATCGAGCCAGCAGAAACTTGAAGATGGGCCTTTGCCCATTAGTCCCACCCTGACGATGTTGGCCTTCTGCAAATCGGTTCGGTTTTGCGCGATCCACGCCGAAACAAGCTTCGCGTCATCACCTTTAGAAAAGCTGTCCCGGCTGAAAATTTCATTCGTTGCCCAAAGCGCGTAACCGGAATTCATTTCTGTAATTTCACTTCCAATATATTTCAATTGGGGTTTTGCCGTAGCCATCATCGAGCGAAAGTATTCTCTCAGCCGCTCACGGTTCGCTATCTCAGGTGCGCTCTCGTTTTGAAGCGTTTTAACCTCGGCGCTCGGCGGGTTTGAAGACGTAGGCACGGCCTCAGCCGGTGTGACTCTTATCGATCCGCTGACTATGCTCGTGCTTCCCCTCATTTGAAAAGGGCCGCGAGACATCGATCTGACGCCGACCATAAAGCTGAGCGTAAGCAGGCCGATAATAGTTAAACCTATCCAGACAAACTTGGGAATTCTCGCAACGGGTGAATCGTCGGTTTGAGATTGCTGAAAAGTGCCGCCACACTTCATGCAGTAATGTGCACCAGGCCGGTTGTAAAACCCACATTGAGAACATTGCATGGGGCCATCTCCTTATTAATTTTGTTATCGCGCCATCGTTTCTGTTCTGATCAATATATGCCGTGCTTTTCAAGACCGTCAAGATTTTCTCAATCGTCTTGACGGCGATCCGCAGCAGCACAGGCGGCGAGTCAGCGATGGGTGCGCCGAGCAACATCCTGGCGTTGAAGAATGAAGGCGTGAAGATCACTGCCTACGGCTTTTCCCCTTTCAACAAGCCGAGGTATTTATCGGGAAAGCTCGATGGGCGGCCCTCGGCATTGATCAGAACGTGTAGCGTTTCGCCGGTCGCCAGCAAGACGCCGTCGGCGCGATGAATCTCATAACCAAAGCGCAGCGTCCGCCGCGAGATCTCGGTGGCGCGCGTCTTGACGAGCAGATCATCTTCGTAACGCGCCGGCGTCTTGTAGCGACAACGGGCTTCGGCAACGATCATGAACAGGCCGCTGTCGCGCTCCATGTCGCGATAAGAAAAACCACAATCATGGCAATACTGGCTGCGGCCCACTTCGAACCACACCAGATAGTTCGCATAATAGGCAACGCCCATCTGATCGGTTTCGGCATAGCGAACGCGGACGCGCGACTCACTGATCAAGCTGCCGACGCCGGCTTCGTTCTTATATCGTCTGGTCATAGTGCGCTCTACTCTCAGGCGGCGATTGTAGCGACCGCGCCGCAAACTCTCAAGGCGTTCATCCAATGGCGCGTTGACTTGGCTGAAGCCGGTTTCTATAGTTCCTATCAATATGATGGAACGCGCGCTGGCACTGTCGACCGATCTTTACGAACTGGCGATGGCCGCAGCCTACTTTGATAATCGCCTCCAAACGCGAGCCATCTTTGAATTGTTCGTCCGTCGCTTGCCTGACCATCGCGCCTATCTCATCACCGCCGGGCTTGAACAGGCATTGGATTATCTGGCGACGCTGCGGTTCACCAGCGAGCAGATCGCTTACTTGCGAAGGCATACGGCGTTTGCCGACGTGTCGCGCGAGTTCTTCGATTACCTTGGCGATTTTCGCTTCACGGGCGACGCCTGGGCGATGCCCGAAGGCACTGCCGCGTTCAGCAACGAGCCGCTGCTGCGCGTCGCTGCGCCGATCATCGAAGCGCAGATCGTCGAGACCTTTCTGCTGACCACCCTCGGCTCGCAGACCATGATTGCTTCGAAAGCGGCGCGCGTCGTGACCGCAGCCGCAGGTCGCGACGTTATTGAATTCGGTACGCGGCGGGCGCACGGCAGCGAGGCGGGATTGTTCGCCGCGCGCGCCGCGTACATCGGCGGCGCGATAGGTACGTCAAACGTCGAAGCCGGTTATCTGTTCGGCATTCCGACCTTCGGCACACTGGCGCATTCGTTCGTGATGTCGTTCGATGATGAAGACGACGCTTTCCGCGCCTTCCTCAAGGTCTTTCCGAAAAACGCGACGGTGCTGGTCGACACCTACGACACACTGGCCGCCGTCGAGCGACTGGCGCGCGATTACGGGCCGGCGATTCCAGCGGTGCGGCTCGACAGCGGCGACCTACGCGAACTGAGCATCGGCGTGCGCGACATATTGAACCGCGCCGGCATGCAGAAGACGAAGATCTTCGCGAGCAGCGACCTGAACGAATACCGCATCGCCGAATTGCTGGCCGACGGCGCGCTCCTGGATGCCTTCGGCGTCGGCACAGAGCTTGCGACTTCATTTGATGCGCCGGCGCTTTCGGCGGTCTATAAGCTCGTCGCCCTTGAAGAAGATGGCCACATTCGTGGGCGCATCAAACTGAGCCGGGACAAAGCGACATATCCCGGCCCGAAACAGGTGTGGCGCGAGACCGTCGCCGAGAAATACCGCCAGGATCTCATCGCGTCTGCCGGTGAATCATCACCCGGCTCATCTTGGCAGCCATTGCTCGAAGAAGTCATGCGCGACGGGCGCTGTCTCGATGAACGATTTGCCAATCGTGATATTGATTACAAAAAGCCAATCGGCGTACGGCAGGCAGCACGCCGACAACGGCTCGATGCCGCCAGGGCGCGGGCGGCCTGCGAGCGCGAGCGATTGCCCGAAGCGCTGTTGTCGCTCGAAGCCGGGGCCAGCTATTCCGTGCATGTCAGCGCCCAACTGCAACAGGAACAGGACGACCTGCGCCACGCGCACGAGCCGCGTGCGGCGCACCAAGGCAAAAGGCAAAAGACAAGCGACAAGCGGCAAAAATAAATTGTCCTGCCGCACAACCGGCGAGATGTTATGCTTTGCGCAGCTTCCGTAACTTTTGCCTTCTGGTTCTTGCCGTTTGCCATTTACCTTTCCGATGGATTCGCGCTCGGAGACTGGTTAAAATGAGAATCAAAGGAGCGCAAGATGATCATCAGCTTTAAATATGCGGCGTTGATTCTCGTCGATATTCAGAACGACTTTTGTCCCGGCGGCGCGCTCGCGGTTGCCGATGGCGATGCGGTGGTTACGGTGGTTAATCGCCTGATGCCGCATTTCGCGCTCGTCGTCTCGACGCTCGACTGGCATCCGGCGAATCACATTTCGTTCATCGAGCAAGGCGGGCCCTGGCCACCGCATTGTGTGCAGAACACTTTCGGCGCGCAGTTGCATCCGGCGCTCAGGACGGAATTGATCAGCCATACGTTCCGCAAAGCCACGACTGCCGAGCGCGACGCTTATTCTGAATTCGAGGGCGCTGACGAGAATCATCAATCGCTTGATGAATACCTGAAGACGCGCGGTGTCAAGCGAGTTTACCTGGCGGGATTGGCGACCGATTATTGCGTGCGCGCGACGACACTAGACGCCTTGCGGCTCGGTTATGAAACATACGTGGTGACCGATGGCGTGCGGGCTGTGAATGTGCAAGCCGATGATGGCGCGCAGGCGCTGGCCGAAATGCAATCGCAGGGCGCGCACCTGATATCGAGTGACGCGATGCTCCAAACTGCGATTCCGACCAGCGCCGGTGCTACCGATTGATCATTCTGGCAATGACCACTCGGCGGTCAAGAGAAAGGCGCTGGCAATTCCGATCAATTCCGTGCTGCCTCGCGGAACCAACTGGTGATCGAGATCACCAAGACTGTTTTAACGGTTTTCCGCTGCTGTTTATAGAGCATTTCCGAAAAGTCAGTGAAAGCCCCGAAGGGGCGTAATTCAATAGCCCGGCGCAACGCGCCGGGGAGAAGTCAGGTTAAGCACGCAAGCCCTGAAAGGGCGCAATATCGGAGCCGCCCCTGGGTTATCGCGCCCTTTCAGGGCTTACCCGGTTGCGGCTGCTGATCTTGGGGCGATGCCCCAAGCTATTGAATTACGCCCCTTCGGGGCTTTTCAGAAACGCTCTATAGACTACTGCGCGCCTCCGCAACTCTTGACGCAGATCATCAACCCGCCGTGCGGCGATTGCTTCCGTTGTTATCGCGCCACCGACTTGTGATAATCTAAGAAACTATATTCCAATAAACTTTCCTGGAGGAACATCTTGATCGAACGAATTCAACAAGCGCTCAAAGACGCAGACCTTGACGGCTGGCTGTTCTACAGCTTTCGCGATAGCGACCCGATAGCTGCCAACATCCTCGGCCTCAGCGGCGAAGGCCACATGGCGACGCGCCGCTGGTTCTACCTGGTGCCGCAGACGGGCGAGCCCATCAAGCTCAACCATTCCATCGAACGCAGCGTGCTTGACCGCCTGCCCGGACGCAAGCTCATCTACCTGCCGTGGCAGCAGCTTCACCAGTATTTGAAAGACTCGCTGCTAGGGCTCACCGACAAACGCCAGCCGCGCGTCGCCATGCAGTATTCGCCCGATAACGCCATCCCTTACCTGTCGCGCGTCGACGGCGGCACGATTGAATTGCTGCGCTCGTTCGGCGTCGAGATCGTCTCGTCGGCTGACCTCGTGCAGATCTTCGAGTCGGCCTGGAACGACGAGCAACTGGCCATGCACGAAGAAGCGGCGCGCGGCCTCTACGCTTCCGTCAAAGAAGCCTTTGCGGAAATTGCCCGGCGAATCAACGACGGCGTAGCGACCACCGAATACGACATCCAACAGTACATCCTCGAACGCTTTGCCTCGCGCGCCATGCTCTCGAAGGATCCGCCGATTGTCGCCGTCAACGGCAACAGCGCCATGCCGCATTACGAGCCGACTCGCGAGCAGCATTCGCCGATCAACAAAGGCGACTTCGTGCTGATCGATCTGTGGGCCAAGCTGGATCGCCCGAATTCGGTTTACGCGGACATCACCTGGACATCGTTCGTCGGCGAGCAGGTGCCGGAGGAAGTGACCCAGGTCTTCAACGTCGTGCGCGACGCGCGCGATGCGGCGACCGAGTTCGTCAAATCGGCGTTCACTGAAGGCCGCACGATTTACGGCTGGCAGGTTGATGATGCGTGCCGCGAAGTTATCCAAAAAGCGGGCTATGGCGATTACTTCATTCATCGCACCGGCCACAGCATTCACACAGAAGTTCACGGCAACGGCGCTAACATTGATAACCTTGAGACCAAGGACGCGCGCGTCTTGATTCCGCGAACCTGCTTTTCAATCGAGCCGGGCATTTATCTCGAAGGCCGCTTCGGCGTGCGCAGCGAAATTGATGTCTACGTCTCCGAAAACGAAGCGCGCGTCACCGGCGGTGAAGTGCAACGCGAAGTCGTAGCGATTCTCGCACCGTGACGGCTCCGCAGCTTGAAAGGACAATGGCATGAAGTTAGCGGCTTTGCCGTTTAGAGCCGGTCAATGACCACGCTCGAAATTCTTAACTTCATGCCATTGTCCTTCGAGGATTTATTTCCCGCCGCCCTTCATTAGCTGGAAATCCTTCTAGTCTATGGTCTATGCCGGGCGCTTTCAGCCGCGCCGAGACGGTGAACCCAATCGTCACAACTTGTTCGCTCGCTGACGGCTTGCTAAGCTTTTAAGTCGTAGAGTGTTGATAATTGGACTCCTGTATTTCTTAAGCGCGCTGAAGCGATTTCCTTGAACCACAAATCATTCGAATGATGGATGGAATAATGAAAGGCCGGATTCTTTGCGTAGACGATGATCGAGATACCTGTGAGATGATCACGGCTCTGCTTGGCCTGTCAGGGTATGAAGTGCAACACGCCCTGTCCGTCGGCGACGGGTTGGCCAAGGCGCAAGCGGGCGGCTTCGATCTGATCCTGCTCGACTGGAGTTTTGAAGACGGCACAGGTCTTGAACTGTGCCGGCAGATTCACGCCTTCGATACCAAAACCCCTATTCTTTTTTATACCGGCGAGATTGACGACGCGGCGATCCAGGAGGCTTTAAGCGCAGGCGCGCAGGGCTATTTGATCAAACCCGTCGCCGTCGACAGTCTGTTGCAAGCCATCTCAGGCTACGTACAGAGTAAAGATTGAAAGCCATGCAACGAGCGACAATGTCGCGCCGAGAACCTGCCGGATGAGTTGGATCAAGGAGATCAACTGCACGGGCTTTTGCATGACTTCATTGGCCCCGACGTCGACCGCTTGCAGCAAGCGACCGGTGTGCAAGGCGGAGAGCACCAGTATGGGAGTGCATTGTAACTCAGGTTCCTGACGCAATCGCTGAATCATCTGAATCCCGTCAAGGTTTGGCATCTCAACATCCGTGATGATCAAATCGGGCAGTTCACGCCTGGCGCAATCAAGTCCTGTATAACCGTCTTCCGCCATGATCACGCTGAAGCCCGCATCGCCGAGGGCGACGGCGTACATCTCGCGGATCAACGGGTTATCTTCAACTATCAGTAGCTTATGTCCCACAAACGCATCTCCAGTGAGACTGGGCAATAGAATTTATTGGCGGCTTGCCCTTTCAAGGCACATGGCAAAAGCAAGAGGCATTCCTTTTCAAGAAGGCGTCCAGGTGGCGGGAGATGCCTCGGAAGCAGCAGATTAAGTGAATTTGTGGGACAGTCTTGTTGCCGACTCGCACTACTCCTGATCGATAGGTGAAGAATGCTATAATCGCAGCGGACGCATCGGCGCGGGAGAAATAATCATGGATGACCAGGCAAAAGCCGAGTTGGAGAAGCTTGAAACACTGCGCGAACAGGCGCTCTGCGGCCCGGAAGAGAAGCGTGAACAGGCCGAGCTAGATTACGAAGAATTGCGCGCAACCCTATTCAATCATCCGTCATGTGAAGTCCCTGACGATCAGCAGGAGACCAAGGAGTTAATAAAAAATGATGAATGATGAATGATGAATGATGAGCCGGCAAACCGGAGAGATCAGGCATCAAGAGCGACCAACCGGCGCGAACCTTCTGCCGATTCATCATTCATCCTTTCATTGGTTTCCCGCTGGGCGCGAGCCGATCAGTCAAATTTAGGTTGACGCGGCGCTGACTTACCATAAAAATAAGCAGGACGCTTGTAGATTCCTTTTCAAGGACCTCCCCCCTTTGGAGAGAAAGATTCTTGTAGTCGAAGATCACCCGGATAGCCGTGACCTGTTAGCGCTCTACCTCAGAATGCAAGGCTACACGGTCTACACGGCAGAAGACGGGCGTGAAGCGCTGAAGCTCATCCAACTGGACTGTCCGCATCTGATCATCACAGACCTCTCTATGCCGCACATGGACGGCGTTGAAATGATCAAGCAAGTGCGCCAGATACCGGAATGCCGCACGACGCCAATTATCGTCATGACGGCCTATAGCAATGACGAAGAATCAGCGGCGTGCCGGGCCGGTGCGAATCAATCTATATCCAAGCCGATTGAATACGAATCGCTCATTCATCAGATCAGCCAGTTGCTGTCGGTTTGAGCCGGGTCACCGGGCAATTACTGTGCGGGAGTTGGCGTCTCTTCTTCAACCTGGCAGGCAAGCGAAGCGACAGCATTGGCCAGTTCATTGATCTCCACCGGCTTGGGAAAATAGAGTTGAAACCCGGCAGCGAGCAATCGAGAGCGATCTTCCTCCCCGGCATATCCTGTCAACGCCACCGCCATTAAGTTTCGCCCCTGATCCGGCTCCGAGGCTCTAATCTGATGGATCAAGGCGTAACCATCTTCCTCAGGCATGCCAACATCGGAGACCAGCACATGAGGCCACCACTGCTTTAACACGTCCCTGGCTTCTTGAGCAGAGGCCGCCACACAGACTTCCGCACCGAACTGTCTGAGCATCAAACCGAGCATCTCGCGGGCATCGACTTCATCTTCGACAACCAGAACCCGTATGCCCTTCAACTTGTCGACGCCACCTGTGCTTGCCTGCTTGGTCGCAGCCTCCACGACTTGCGGTGCCCTGGCATTCGCCTGAGTTGCGGGGCGCTCAGGCGGTCTGGGCGACGATTGGCCAATCGCCAAAAGCGGCAATCGTACCACAAAAGTTGCCCCCTGGCCTTCGCCCTTGCTGAAGGCTTGCGCCGTCCCGCCATGCATTTCGACCAGATGCCGGACGATGGCCAGCCCCAGCCCTAGTCCGCCGTGGCGGCGCGTGCTGGTGCTGTCGGCCTGGCGAAAGCGATCAAACACATACGGCAGAAATTCGGCGCTGATGCCCTGGCCGGTGTCCGTCACACGTATCTCAATATTTGAGTCGAGGCGTTCGAGCCGTAGCTCAACCTGTCCGCCCTGTGGGGTGAACTTGATGGCGTTGGAGAGCAGGTTCCAGATCACCTGCTGCAAGCGCTGCGGATCGCCTGTGACCGGCCCGGCTTGCCGATCAAGCACCACGCGCAGTTCAATCTTTTTGGCGTCAGCCGCCGGACGCACCGCATCGAGCGCCGCTTCAATCGGCGAGATCAGGTCTAGAGGGCGAACATCAAGACTGAACTTGCCGGTGATGATGCGCGAGACATCGAGGATGTCTTCGATCAGCCGCGATTGCATTTTCACATTGCGTTCGATGGCTTCCATCCCACGACTTAAGGTTTCGCGATCATTGCCGAGTTGGCGCATCACCTGCGCCCAGCCGTAAATGGCGTTGAGCGGGGTACGCAACTCGTGCGACACGGTGGCCAGAAATTCGTCTTTGGCGCGGTTGGCGGCTTCAGCTTCTTTACGCGCCGCCTGCTCGCCAGCTAGCAGTTTCATGAGTCTATCTTCGCGGGCGACGCGCTCGGTGACATCCTCAATGATCGTAATCGTGCCGATGACCTGGGCATCTTCAACCAGCGGCGCAATCCGCGCGCTCTGCTGCATCTTGGCGAACGCGGGATCACCACTCTCTACCGGCAAGGGTAATAGATAATGGTGAAAGCGTTGTGAGAGGATTCTCACCTGACCTTCGAGGGCGTCGAGGTAATACTGGTTCAGGCCGCGCGTGACGAGTTCCGGGAAGGCTTCAAACAAATGGCGGCCAATCATTTCAGCAGCGCTGCGCTGGCTGTGTATCTCCAGCCAGCGGCCCCATTGGCGAATCATCAAGCCGGCATCGGTCACCAGGATGCCCTGCGCCGCAAAATCATTCAGCCACTGCGATGCGGTTTCGTGCAGCATTCACCTCTCCAATTGAACCAACCGCCAGTCGTCCACATCAACCATGATAACGGTTACCAGCGACCTACAGAGATCAACCCGTATCCTTGTGTATAGAGCTTCTCGGCACCGCCGAGGCTGACCTCGGCTCATTCTCCCTGACGTTCTTCCCAGTGCTCGACTTCCTGAATCAAGCGATCCAGATTGGCGACGCTCAAGGCAATCACCAGATAGCCGGTGACGGCACTGTCACGCAAACGAAATGCGGTGTAAATTACCAAAGCATAACGCACCTGATCTTTGTCCTGAATCAACGAACTAATCAAGTCCTCAAGCGCTTCCAGGTGCAGATGCGGCACCGAAAAAGAGACCCGCACTTGCAGGAGATTGCCGAACATGCCGAGGCAGGCATTCAACAAGATATTGCCGACTTCGACGAGCACCTCGCGCGCCGATTCGTCCAGCCGCTTCGATTGCGAGTGCTCCTCGGTCAGCAGATCGGTGAGCATCACCGCGCCTTCGTAGTTGAGCAGCAACAGCGCGTCACCGGCGAGCGGGCCGCTGAAGGCTTGATGTACGGTGGCGATCTCGGCAGGCAAAAAACGGGCAAGCTCAAGCGACAATTGGCTGATCGAATAGAGCGTCACCTTCGGCACGTCGAGCAGTACGTGATGGCCGGTCAGCCCCGAAAGCGAGGCTGCCGTCCGCGAGAAGGCAATGTTGATCAACTCGGTCAAGGCGTCATTCTGGCGCTCGCTCAGTTCCATCCTTGCTCTCCTTGTAGAACTCTGTCGACAATCTCCAGCACCTGCTCGCTTACAAAGGGCTTATTGATGAAGGCCGACGCGCCGGCGGCCCTGACCATCTCGCGCGTCGAGCTTTGGATGTCAGCGCTGGCGATGATGACGCGGGCTTTGCCGTCCAGTTCGCGCAGCTTGTTCAAAACATCCAGGCCATACATCCCCGTCATGGTCAGGTCGAGAAAAACGAGATCAGGCTGATCGAGAAAATATCGTTCGAGAGCACTGATGCCTTCTGTTGCTTCAATGACCTGGTGCGCGGCCTGCTCAAGGGCCTTGCGCAAGGTTCGGCGCGACAGGCCGGAATCATCAACGACGAGAATTTTTGCCATCATATTACCTCAAGGATGGCCTTTGCCATCAGTTCAAGCGGAACCGTGCGGTCGCTCAAGCCGCCTTCGACCACCGCGCGCGGCATGCCGTAAACCACGCAAGAGGCTTCGGCTTCGGTGAAGACCATTCCACCCTGCGATTTTATCCACGCCGCGCCCTGCTTGCCATCGACTCCCATGCCGGTCATCACGACGCCGAGCGTGCGGTCGCGGAAAATTTCTGCCGCCGATTGAAACAAGACATCTACAGACGGGCGATGCAGCGCATCAAACGGGCGCGCATCAAGATGCGCGACGACGCGGCCCGTGCTGGTGCGGCGCAGCGTCAAATGGCGGCCTGCCGGTGCCAGCAGCACCAGCCCTGCGCGAATCTCATCGCCTTCGCGGGCTTCCGCAACTTCCAGCCTGGCGATCTCATTCAGCCGCTGCGCGTACATCTCTGTGTAACCGACAGGCATATGCATGACCATCACCAGCGGTACAGGAAAATCAGCCGGCAGTTGCGGGATCATATATTTCAAAGCCTGCGGCCCGCCAGTCGAAATGCCCAGGACGATGAGATCAATGAGGCCGGCGCGCGGGCCATCGAGCGCCGCAATCTCGGAGGCCGGTTCGCCCGTCAAAACCGGATGCAGACGGCTCATCGGCACGCTGGCGGCGGCTTTGACCTTTTCGATCAACTCGTCGCTGACTTCAAAAATCTTCTCGGTCGCCAGGGCGGTTGGTTTCTGCACGAAATCGACCGCCCCGGCGTCGAGCGCCGTCAGCGCCATCTCGCTGCCATCGTTAGCAATGCTGACGATGACAATGGGCAAGGGCCGCCGCTGCATCTGTGCGCGCACGAAAGCGACGCCGTCCATCACCGGCATGATCAAATCGCAAGTCACCACATCGGGGCTGAGTTGCTCGGCCATCTCAAGCGCTTCCTGGCCGTCGCGCGCCACGCCGACCACCTCGATAAACGGACTGCGTGACAGCATCTGTTTGACTACCTTGCGCACATAGGCTGAATCGTCAACCACGAGAACGCGCAGCACTCGATCCATGAAGAAACTCCCTTGTTCGATTAATCCGCCGTCGAATTATTTTTTGACATAAACAAACGCCTTGCCGATCTCTTGAAATTGCAGATCGGTGGTCAGCCGCAACAACGATTCCGCCGCACTGACGAACAAATAACCCGGCGTCGGCATGCGCTGGTAAAACCAGCGCACCGTTTTGCGAATCGCCGCTTCCGAAAAATAGATGAAGACGTTGCGGCAAAAGATGATGGTCGCCCTCGCCATCAGCGCCACGTCGGCTTCTGACAGCAGATTGACTGTCGCCCACCTGATCTTCGAGTGAAGTTCGGGCGCGATGCGCCACGCCCCCTGAACTTCGCGGAAGTAGCGGGCGCGCAATTGCGGCGGCAGATTCCTGAACGAACGCTCGCGATACAAGCCGCGCTGCGCTTTGGCGATTGCCGCTCGGCTGGCATCTGTAGCATAAATTTCAATTGGCGCGCGCTCGAACCAGCCATGCTCGGCCAGCGCCATAGCAATGCTCAAAGGCTCTTCGCCGGTGGCGCAAGCGGCGCTCCATATACGTAAAGGCTGGGCAGGCGACGCCGAGAAATGATTGGGCACAATCTGCTCGACAACCGCCTGCACCTGATCGACCTCGCGCCAGAAGAAGGTCTCCTGAACCGACAGCGCATCGGCGACGTTCTTCCATTCTTCATCGGCAGCGGCGTCGTACTTCAATAGATAATAATAATCCAGAAACGAGTTGAAGCCACGCTCGATGACCAGCGGCGCGAGTTTATCAATCAACAGATCGCTTTTGCCATTGTCGTAAAACAGGCCGGTGCGCTCATGTATCAGATCGCGCAGCAGCGCGAAGGCGCTGTCGGATAACCCTAAGGTGTCGGCGTAAGAGTGCATTTAGTCGATCAGCTTTCCGCAATTAGCGACTTTGCGTTGATTCTCCGGGTTACTCCAGCGTCGACATCGTCGCTTTGCCGATCATTGACGGCAAGCGAGTAATGGAAATAACAGACTGAGATTGCCGCGATGCAGCGCCCGCAGATTTTTCATCACGGTCGCCGGCCAGACGGCCTCAACTATCTACGCAAGGCGCGTTGCGCGGCGCGGCGCACTGCCGCATCGGTGTCGGTGTGCGCCAGCATCACCAGACGCTTTTCGGCGTTGCGGCTGCCGAGATAGGCCAGCGCGTTTACGGCGGCGAGGCGAACCGACGCCTCGCCATCATCGAGTGCATGAATCAATAGCTCAGAGGCCAGCGCGAACTTCATACGCCCCAGCGCCTCGACGACGGCGCGGCGCACGCTCGCCTGTGGGTGATTGAGGCCGCGTCCGATGGCTTCAAGGTTACGTTCGCCGAGATGCACCAGCGCGTTGATCGAGTCGGCGCGGCGTGCCGCATCCGCCGTCAGGGTGATCAGCGCGTTGATGGCTTCGGGAGTTGCCAGACGGGCAAGCGCCTCGATGGCCGCCTGTGCGACCAAGGCATCGGCATCGGCGGCGGCAGTCCATTGCAAGGTATCGGCGACGCCTTCGCCGCCGCGCTCGCCCAGCGCCTGAAGCGCCTTGATCCGTCGAGTTTGATCCGTCGAGCGCAGCGTTTCTAACAAAGGCGGCAGCGCATCGGGATGGCCTATGCGACCGAGCGCCTTGAGCGCCGCGCTCAGCAAATCCGGCTCGACCGCTTCAACCAGCGAAGCCAGCACCGCAACGGCGCGCGGCCCGCCGATTTGACCGAGCGCATCGACTGCGGCAATCCGCACCTGGCGCGCTCTATCGGCCTCAGCCAGGCCGATCAAGGCATCGAGACTTTCTGAATAACCATGCTGACCGATTGTCCGCGCCGCAAAATAGCGCACCCACGCATCGCTGTCATCAAGCCCCTTCAACAAGTAGGGCAGCGCCAGGGCGCTGTCGACTTGCGCGAAAGCCGCGGCGGCGGCGGCGCGCACTCGCGGCGTTTCGTTTTCCAGCGCCTCGGCCAACACGCCAAGTACGCGCTCGTCTTCGATGTAGGGAATGTGCTCGATGGCGGCGCGGCGCACATTCTCTTCCGGGTCGCGGCAGCGCGCCAGCAACAGATCGGCACACTGTTCATAGCCGAAGTAGCCGGCGATGCGTACCGCCGATTCGCGCACATAGGGATTCTCGTCATTGAGCAAATGAATGGCGCGCGCTGCCATCTCCGGATGGCCGAGTGAATTGATGGCAGAGATTGCCGCCTGGCGCACCGCCGCGTCCGTGTGGCTGATCAAGTCAAGCAGCGCCTCGAACGCCCGCCGATCACCGATCTTGCCAAGCGCCCCCGCCGCCGGGATGATCAAGTCATGATTATCGGTCATTGCCTTGACCAGCGCCGGCACCGCTCGCGCATCGCCGATTCGGCCAAGCGCAACGATGGCCGCCTTGCGCGTCTCTGCGTCTTCCGCAGAGAGTTGTTCGATCAGCAAATCCGTAACCCGCTCGCCATAACGCACCAGCGCCTCGACGACTTCCTTGCGCGCCGTTGCCTCGCCCAGCAACGGCACCAGGGCGCGTTCGATGCGCTCGCCTTCGAGCCATCCGAGCACCACAACCAGATCACGCAACTCATCGCCGTTTGCCGCCTCAATCGCCGAAATCAGATTCTGCGCGCCAGTCGCCTTTATAGCGTTGCGCGCCAGATCAGCGATATAAGCGCCTTCCTGATAAGCCTCCTGGTAACGGTTGCACAGGGCGGCCAGTGATTGCGCGATGACGCGGGTGGGCGCGCCTGTGGTGTTCAACAAGGCGGCGAGCGGCGCGACGACTTCGCCATCGCCGAGTTGTCCGAGGGCATCGGCGGCGGGCGTACGCAGCAGTTCATCTTCAAGTAGCGGCACCAGCCGCGCCGCGATCCGTTTATCGCCAATTGCCGCGAGAGCATCGAGCGCCGGAAAGGCCAGAAAGAAATCACGCGATTCAGCGATGGCCGTCAGCGCGTCTACCGCATCGGTGGCGCGCAATCGGCTCAAGGAATCTATGGCGTGAAAGCGCACGTTGGCATTTTGATCATTGAGCGCCCGGATGAGCGCCGGAATGGCGCGCGGGTCGTGTTGTTCGCCCAGCGCCAGCGTCGCATAGATGCGCAGGTCTGCCTCCGCGTCATTCAGGAATTCGGTGAGCGGCGCGATGGCGTCGACGCCGCTCAAGGCCAGCACCTGAAGCGCGCTGTTGAGGACGCCAGGATTGTGATGTTCCTCACGCAGGGCGCGCAACAAGTCTGTGACCTCGCTGGCACCGGCTTGCTTTGCCAGGCCATCGACGGCAACACGCCGAACGCGCCAACTCTCGTCGCTAAGCACGCCGATCAAATGATTCGCCGAGGCGCGCTCGTCTTCTTCAGCGAGCGCCTGCGCCGCCCGCAGCCGCACAGCTTCATCGGAGCTTGCAAGCTGTTCGGCGAGATCACGCTCATGATCTATGCGAGCGGTGACATCTTCGATGGTGACGAGGGTGCCGACGATTGCTCGGTCTTCGCGTAGCGGCGCGATGGTCACGCGTTGCTGCATCCGGTCGAACCGTTTCGATGGCGTCAGCGGCGCGCAGGCAATCAGGTAATGATGGAAGGCCGTCGCCAGCACTTCGACGACGCCTTCGGCCAGGACACGCTCAAAGCGTTTGGCAATGCCGCGCGCTTCGATCTCAGGAAACAACCCGGCCAAGTGCTGCCCGCGCGCCCGCTCCGCCGCAACGCCGGTAACGCTTGCGAGCCATTCATCCCAGGAGCGTATGACGAGATGCTCGTCGGTCGTGAAAACGCCGACCTTTTGCTCGGTTGAGGTCATGCGGTTCTTGGAGAGTGACCCGTGACCAGTGATGAGTGATGAGTGACAAGAGAAAGCGGCTCGCGTTTTGCCGTCAGCTTTGGCGATTTATGCTGACCGGGTCATCGCTCGATTCTTTCATCTGGTCACTGATCACTGGTCACGTCTTTTGTCGCTTGTCACCCTTTGAGCTTCCTCTTTTTATTTTTGGATTTTTTTGCAGCGCGTCCATTGTGCCGCAAATCATCCATGATGGCATTGAGTGATTCGGCCCGTTGCAGCAAGCCGGTCGCGTTGCGTAAGGTCTCTCTGACTCCCTCAGTGTTGCGGTCGGTCACCTGGCGAATATCGGTCAGCCCATGCAGCAGGCTGACTGACACTGCCGAGTACTCGCGGTTGGCGCGCGTAATCAAGCCGATCTGTTTTGAGATATTGTGTGCGCCTTCGGTCATGTCGCGGACGGCCCTGGTCTGTTCGGCCATCGCCTTTGCGGTTTGATCGGTTTGCATTCGCATGCTGTCGGCGGCGGCAGTGATCTCGGTCGCCGCATCGGCTTGTTCGCGCATCGCTCGGCTGACGGTGACGATCAGAGTAACCAGCCGTCTGGCTTCACCGGTGATCTGATCGCTCGCCGTCGTCTGCTCGGCAACCGCCTTTGATGTCGTCAGCGCGCCGCGCCGCATGGATTCGACCGCTTCGGCAATCTGACCGGCAGCCTTGGCCTGTTCGGCGGTCGCCTTACGGACTTGCGAGGCAGTGGCGGCAGTGATCTGCGCTGCTTTAATCAACTCGCGCGCCGCCCGTCCCTGTTCGTTCATTGCCTGCGAAACCTGCTGCGCGGTCTTGCGTATCTGTACGGAGGACTGCACCACCGTCTCAATGACGTTGGCTTGTTGGGCAGTCGCGGCGGCTACCTGCCGGGACTGTGTGGCCGTCGTATTAATCGCGTTGACGACCGTTTGCCCGGCGCTCAATTGCTCGTCGGTGGCGCGGGCGATCTGCCCGACCAATTGCGAAGTCTCTTCGACGCCGGCCATGATCTTTCTGAGTCCGCCGGCACCTTCTTCGGCAAGGCGATTACCTTCATCGGCGACGCGCAAGCCCTCGTTGGAAGCGGTGACGGCTTCCTGCGCGACCTCTTGCAGCGACTTGATGATTGCCGCGATGTCGGCGGTCGCACGGGCCGAGCGATCTGCCAGGTTGCGTATCTCTTCGGCGACGACGCTGAAGCCGCGCCCGGCTTCGCCTGCGCGAGCGGCCTCAATCGAGGCGTTCAGCGATAGCAAGTTCGTGCGTTCGGCAATCAGGTTGATCGTATCAACGATGCTGCCGATTTCATTGGCGCGCTTGCCCATCTCGCGAATCACGATTGCCGATTGCGACATCGAATCGCGTATGCGTCCCATCCCCTGTATGGAGCGTTGCAGGGTAGCGCCGCCTTCTTCGGCATCGCGCGCCGCCCGCCCGCTGATCTCGTCGGCTTTTTTGGCAAGCGAGGCGACCGAACGTATCGACCGATCCATCTCTTCGGCGCTCGCCGCCGCGCCGCTGGCAGCCTCGGTGATCTTGCCGGCGCTCTGCGCGACGCTCTGTATCGAGCGCGCCATCTCTTCGATGGAGGTCGAAAATTGCTCGACCGTCGACGCGAGATTTTCGGAAACCGCTGCGACTTCTTCAATCGAAGCGGCTATCTCATTGACCGCCGACGAAGTCTCTTCAGCGGTGGCCATCAAGTCGTCGGCATTCCCGGCGATGCCTTGAATCGAGCGGGCCATCTCTTCAATCGCGGCGGCGCTTTCATTCACCGAAGCCACCAGCGCATCTGTATCGCCGCTGACGTTCTTGATCGAAGCGGCCATCTCATTCATCGACGCCGACACCTGTTCGGCGCTGGTCGCCATCTCCTGAGCGATTGAGGCGACGCTTTGAATCGAACCGGCGCTCTGTTTGATTGAGGTCGCCGTTTGATTGGTGGAGGCGCTGAGGCTAGTGGCGCTGGCGGCAATCTGCTCGATTGAAGCCGCCATCTCATTGGCCGCAGAAACCAGTTCTTCGGTCGAGCCGGCGACCGATTCGGCTTGCGCAGCGGTCTCTTTCAAAGAGGTGGCCATTTGATTGGCACTGCTGACGATGGCGTCCAGAGCGCGCGTCTGGCGCTCGGCTCCTTCCGAGACCTGACTAGCGACGCGCGAGATCTCATCAGCCGTGCGCGTCACCTGGCCGGTTTCCTCGCGCGCCCGCGTGAGACTTGCCGCCATGTCCTGCTGCTCTTCTTCCATTCTTGCCGCCATGATTTTGCCTTCCCAATTAAGTGCTTTCAGAGGCCGGCAGAATCGTCTCTGCCAGGTTGACGATTTCATCAAGTTTCAGAATCAAAACGATTCGTTCGCCGAGCGTCGCGATGCCTTCCAGGTATTTGCCCTTCAGCCCGGAAATCGCTTCATTGGGCGGTTGAATGGCGCTTGCCGGAATCGAGATGAACTCGCGCGCCGAATCGACGATCAATCCGACGGCGCGATTGTTTGTATTGATCACTACAAGTCGCGTTTTCAGATCGTGCGGCACCTTTTCAAACCCGAAACGCACGCGCAGGTTGAGCGCAGGGATCACCTGGCCGCGCGAAAAGATGACGCCTTCGACCGCCGCCGGCGCATTCGGCACCGGCGTGATGTTGTCTTCAATCATCTCCATCTGCTGCACGGCGCGGCTCCGCACGCCGTAAGACGTTCCGGCAAGTTCGAACAGGATGAACGGCTCTGCCGCCGATTGCTGATTCGCTTGTTTGACTTCCATCACTCTCCCGCCAGCCGGCGATCAATCTTTCCGTGACTTCTTGCCAATCAATCCATTGGCATCGAGGATCAAGACAACGCGGCCATCGCCCAGTTCGGTAGCGCCGGCGATGCCGCGAACTTGTATCAGCGGATCGTTGATGGCGCGCACGACGATTTCGCGTTGACCGAGAATGCGGTCGACGGCGATGCCTGCGGCGCTCGTGCCGCTGCCGATGACGAAGACATGAAAAGCGCGCCCGTAGTTTTCTGTAAAGCCAAAAAGCCGCGCCAGGCGAATGATCGGCAAAACGCCGCCGCGATAGGCAATGACCTGGTTGCTCTCGAAGGCTTTGACTTTTTCCGGCTCGACTTCGATGACCTCGCGCACCACAGATTGCGGCACCGCAAACCGCTGCTCGCCGACCGCGACGATCAAAGCGTCGGCAATCGCCAGCGTCACCGGCAGGTGCATCGTGAAGCGCGTGCCGCGACCTGCTTCAGAGGCGAGCGCGAGCGTGCCGCCAAGCCCCTCGACGGTGTTGCGCACCACCGCCATGCCGACGCCGCGCCCGGCAGCGCGGTCTGCGGCTTCGCGCGTCGAAAAACCCGGCGCGCAGATCAGGTCGAGCAGCGCCGCATCATCAAGCGCCGCATCCGCGCTAATGATCTCCATCGCCTGGGCGCGAGCCATGACGCGCTCGCGATCAATGCCGCGCCCATCATCTTCAATTTCGATGATCACCATCTCGCCTGAGGTAAAGGCTCTCAGCGTGATCTTGCCTTCAGTCGGCTTGCTCGCTGTGGCGCGCTCATCGGCAGATTCCAGGCCGTGACTGACGGCGTTGCGAACCAGATGCAGCAAAGGATCCAGCATTCGTTCGACCAGCAACTTGTCAATCTCTGTCTCCTGGCCGATCAATTCGAGCTTGACCTTTTTATCCGATTCGCGCGCCAGATCGCGCACGACGAATTGCATGCGCTCGAAGATTTCGCCAATCGGCACCATGCGAACACGCAGAACGGCTTCGCGCAGGTCGCGCAGTTGCCGCTCAAGGGCCTGATTGGTCTCTTGCAGTGGCCGCCATCGGGCGGCCTGCATGTGCGATTCGACATGCTTCAATTGATCGTCGAGCCGCGAGCGGCTGATGACCATCTCGCCGACCATGCGCATCAACTCGTCCAATCGGCTCAGGCTGACGCGCACGATGCTCGGCGGCGCAATCGCCGGCGTCGCCGCTTCAAGCGGACCAGCCGATTCAAGCGGCGCGGGTTTTTCATCAAGCACCCAGTTGAGACCGTCATCGCGCCACCCGGCAAAAGCCGATTCATCGATTGTCGTGACGACTACAAATTCGAAAGCGATTCCCCCCGCCGGCAGCACGCGCGGCGCTGCTTTAGTAAGTTCGCCGACTTCCTGCAAACGCGCCCGAACGCTATTGACATTGATGCCGCGACCGGCAAGTGTGGGCGTCGGCGTGAACTCGAAGCGCCAGATTTTTTTATGGCCCTTTGCCGCAATCGAATCGCTGGCGGCCTTCATGGGCGATGCCGCCGCCGCGTCCGCCGCTGCAACCGAAGAGGCGGAATTGATGTGAGCAGCGCTTGAGATCAGGGCATCGAGTTGCGCCATAACCGGAGCAATATCGGGCGTCGCCAGTTGATCGCGCCGCGCCGCGACGACTTGCTCCAGCATCTTGGCACCGGCGATCAAGCCCTCCAACTCTTTCGGCGTCAACGCCAGTTGTTCGTCGCGCAAGCCGCGCAAGCAAGATTCCATGTGGTGCGCCAGTTGTTCAGCATCGCGCAAGCCGACCATCGCCGAGATCCCTTTGAGCGAATGAAAGCTGCGAAAGAGTTCATCGAGCAATCCACGGTCGAGGCGCGGTTGACCGATAAAGCGCTCAAGCGTCAACAGTCCGCGCCGCACCAGTGTCAAATGCTCATCGCATTCGGCGAAATAGTCGTCGAGGAATTCCGCAATAAATTCGTTATTGGCTTCGGGCTCGGCGATAGACACGCGGTTATCCTGATGATTTGCCCTGCAACAACTCGCGGGCAGATGCCGCAAGCGCGCTCGGCAAAAATGGTTTTGTGAGATAAACGGATGCTCCTGCGGCCATCACCGCCAAGCGGCTGGTCTCATCGCCCCTGGTTGTCAGCACGATGATGGGGATTGCGCGATACGCTTGATGCTGGCGCACGAACTTGACGACTTCCAGGCCATGCATATCGGGCATGTTTAAATCCAGCACGACCAGGCCGACAGAGGTGAGCGCCAGGTGTTCAATGGCTTCAAGGCCGTTGCTGGCTTCGTCAAAGCTCACTTCCTGGAGATCGCGCAAAGAAGCGATGACCATTCGCCGCATAGTCGGCGAATCATCTACCACCAAAATGTTCTTCCGATTCATCTGCGTCTTTCGGGAAGCGTCCAGCATAAACATTAGACCAACGAAAACGAGATCGCGCAATGTGGTTTCGATTAATTGACGGCTCACCGGCCACGGCTATTCTATTTTCGTAGACCGATAAGGGGATACGATGAATGATGATTGACGACTGACGAATCAGGAAAGGAACCCTCAGGGGATGGCTCATAAATAACCCGGCTTCCTTGCTACTGTCCTGGAGTGATGACGGCGACGGTCTTATACTTGCCGCTGTATGGCGAAATGTGTCGGGTTGCGGCTCGCGAGAACCTGCCGCACGAACCCATGATCGATGCGCAAGAACTGAGGGGTAAACGCTATTCGTAATGCGGAATACAAAAAAGCGGTTAAGCGAGGCAGCGCCGGATTACTGCTGATCGGGCTGGCCTATCTGGGTTTTGTCAGCCTGGGGCTGCCCGATGGATTGCACGGCATCGCCTGGCCGTTCATCCGCGCGACCTTTCATCTGCCGCTCGATGCGCTGGGGACGCTGCTGGTGATGTTCACCATCGGCTATTTGCTCGCAAGTTTCAGCAGCGGACGGCTGCTGGCGCACATGAACGTCGGCGCATTGCTGGCATGCAGTTGTCTGTTGATGGCCATCAGCCTGGCGGGCTATGCGCTAACGTCGCGATGGTTGTGGATGGTTCTGCTAGGGCTGATTGCCGGCGTCGGCTCAGGTGCGATTGACACGGGATTGAACTCCTATGCAGCGACGCGCTTCAGCCGGCGCACCGTCAACTGGCTGCACGCATGTTATGGCGTCGGTGCCGCGATGGGGCCGTTGATTATGACCGCTGTGCTCAACGCCGGCCAGTCGTGGCGATGGGGTTATGCAATCGTCGCCCTTTGTCAATTGGCGATGGCGATTGCTTTCGGCTTGACGCGCGAGCTTTGGACAACAAAAAAACCGGGCGAGCAGGCTACCGGCGAGCGCCCCGCGCAGTCAAGCCGCAGTACCTTGCGCTTGCCTGTCGCATGGTTGAGCATTGCCATATTCTTCGTTTACACGGGGCTTGAAGCCGCCGCCGGGACATGGGCCTTCAGCCTGTTCACCGAGGGCCGAGCCGTCGCCGTGCGCGAAGCCGGCCTGTGGGTGAGCATCTACTGGGGCAGTTTGACGGCAGGCCGGCTCGCCTTCGGCTTTGTTGCCGAGTGGCGCGCTGCCCGCTTGCTGTTGCGCCTCTGCCTGGTTGGCATCGCCCTGGGAGCGGCGTTGATCTGGCTCAACCTGGCAAGCCTGGTGAGCTTCCTCGGCCTGGCGTTGATGGGATTCGCGGCAGGGCCGCTCTTTCCTTCGATGATCGCCGCGACGCCCGGTCGTCTGGGCGAAGCGCATACGGCGAATGGCGTCGGCTTCCAGATGGCCGCCGCCGTGCTCGGCCAATCTTTGCTGCCCGCGATGGTGGGCGTAGTGGCAAACCGTCTCGGCCTCGAAAGCGTCGGCCCATCGCTATTTTTGGCGGCGCTGTTGTTGATTGCCCTGTACGAGAGCTTGCGTTTCACCAGGCCAAAAGTGATTGGTGAAGCCGCGCTCCCGGCTTAGATCCGTTTGCAATTGAGTGTAAGGTAAGCGCAATGATTCACCGCAGAGACGCAGAGAACTCAGGATGGCTGGAGATGTGCTTCGCACGCGGCGGAAGCGCAGAGCATGGCGCATTTGGCGTATCTCTGCGCCTCCTCTGTGCTCTCTGCGTCTCTGCGGTGAACCCTCTCGATCCCCTTACATTCAATTGAAAACCAATCTAAATCAGATCAATTATAATTGCTGCAATCCGTTGATGGGAGCGCCTCTATGCGTCGTGATCAAGATGCCGAAACGATCTGGCAACTGCCGAGCGCCGATCTATCCTTGCCGCGCCATGAAGTTCATGTCTGGCGCGCGGCGCTCGACCAGCCGCAGTCGTTGAGCGATTTCTATGCCGTCCTCGCGCCGGGTGAGAAAGACCGAGCGGCACGCTTCCACTTTCAGAAAGACCGGGAACATTTCATCACCGCTCGCGGTCTGCTGCGCCGCCTCCTGAGCGGTTATCTCAAGATCAAACCTCATGACCTTTCTTTTGGTTATAGCGCGTATGGCAAACCGTTTCTGGTAGGCGAGCAGGCCGGCGATCTGCGCTTTAATGTTTCGCATTCGCACGGCCTGGCGCTATTTGCCTTTGCTCATGACCGCGACCTCGGCATCGACCTTGAGCAGATACGCCCCGAAGTCGCCGGCGAGCAGATCGCCGAGCGCTTCTTCTCGGCTGGCGAAGTCACAACCTTGCGCCGGTTGCCTGCCAGCCAACAGGCAGCCGCCTTCTTTAACTGCTGGACGCGCAAAGAAGCATACATCAAGGCCAGAGGGGAAGGCTTGTCTCTGCCGCTCAATCAGTTCGACGTTTCGCTAGCGCCGGGCGAACCGGCAGCCCTGCTGCACACCCGAATCGCGGCAGGTGAAACCTCACGCTGGACTATGGTAGAACTGGCTCCCGAAGCCGGTTACAAGGCGGCTCTTGTCATCGAGGGGCGAGATTGGCAACTCCGTTGCTGGCAATGGCCGGGTTAGCAACCCTCTTCCATCGGCCATCAAAACGAGCCTGCCGCGTACTGCACAGCAGGCTCTGAAGGTTAAAGCCAATGAGATTTCCTAACGGAGATAGTTACGCGGGCAGATTCACGAGGGTTACAAGATAATCTGTTCCACGGGTTCGCTTGCCCGCATCGTGAAACGCGGCTCGCCCCGGCTACGGCGCTGCCCGGACGCTGTTTGAACTGACTCCGCAGGCGATGCTATATTGGCCGCGCGCCGTCGATCATCTGATTCAATTCACCGGGGTTACTTCTGCTCAGGCACGCGAGTTTACGCGGCAGCCAAAGAGGAACGCTATGCCATCAAAGAATCGCCGCAAGTTCATCAAAGAGACGCTTGAAGCCGGTGCCGCCGCTGCAAGCTTCAGCCTATTAACCGCCCAATCCACTACCGCGCAAGCGAGCAATCACATCATTGGAGCCAACGACCGCCTGCGCGTAGGCTTGATCGGCTGCGGCGGCATGGGCCGTAACGACCTGCGCCAGATGCTGCGCAACAAGAACGTCGAATGCGTTGCGCTTTGTGATGTAGATGACGAACAGGCAGCGCGCGCGCAGAAGATGGTCGACAGTGACAACGCGCAGCATCCTCAGCTTGTGACGCGCGACTTTCGCCGCCTGCTCGATCTGCAAGATCTCGACGCCGTCATCGTCGGCACGCCCGATCACTGGCACGCGCTGGTGACCATCATGGCTTGCCAGGCCGGCAAAGATGTTTATGTTGAGAAACCGCTTTCCATCTCAATCGCCGAAGGCCGCGCTATGGTCAATGCGGCGCGCGGCCATAATCGCATCGTGCAGATGGGCACACAGCAGCGCAGCGCCACGCATTACAAAGAAGCCGTCGATTATGTTCGCAGCGGCAAACTCGGCAAGATTCGCCTGGTGCGCGCCTGGGCTTATCAAAATTGGATGGGCAACATCGCGCCGGTGGCGGATAGCGAGCCGCCGGCATCGGTGGATTACGATATGTGGCTTGGCCCGGCGGTCAAAAGGCCCTTCAACAAGAATCGTTTTCACTTCAATTTTCGCTGGTACTGGGATTATTCCGGCGGCTTGATGACCGACTGGGGGGCGCACATGATCGACATCGCCAACTGGGGGATGAATGTCAAAGCGCCGTTGTCAGCCGCAGCCGTGGGCGGCAAATTCGGCTTTCCCGACGACGCCGAAGAGACGCCCGACACGCAGCAGGTCATCTGGTCGTTCGCGGATTTCAGCCTGGTCTGGGAGCACGCGACGGCCATCGGGCGCGGCCCGGAAGCGCGCGATCACGGCGTCGCCTTTCACGGCAACAACGGCGTTCTGGTGATTGATCGCGGCGGCTGGGAAGTCTATCCTGAAAGCGAGCGCGTCAATGGTAAGGCAAAATACAAAGACCTCGGCCTGCCGCGACAAAACAGCAGCGGCGAGGATTATCACTTCCTGCACGTCAAGAATTTTGTAGACGCTGTGCGCTCGCGGCAACTGCCGAACTCGGATGTCGAGATCGGCCATAACTCGATGATCGCCTGTCACCTCGGCAACATCGCCTTTCGACTTGGCCGGCAGATTCGCTGGGATGTTGACAAAGAAACCATCATCAATGATGACGAAGCGCGGCGCTATCTCCTGCGCGATTATCGCGCGCCGTGGAAACTGCCAGTGTAGTGCTGAGTCTTGAGTGCTGAGTGCTATAGCGGTTTTCGATTGCGTTTAGTAATCTTGGCCCTCTCTGTCAGGCCGTGATGCGAGCGCGGCCCGCTAGACTTCTGATTTTCATAGTGATATAGCTTACCTGTCAAAAGGGTTTCCATATAAGCCATTCAGGGTTAATCCGTATAAGCAGATCAGCTTTGCGGTAATTGTTGGAATAAGAACAAGGTAGAAAAGATGCGGTCGTCTTATGCGGCGAAATGGGCGTAAAACAATGCTCCCTTTTGTCCGTCTAAGTACATGTTAGACCTATGGGCGGGGGTAGTGCTTATGAGAAATACTTCGATTCCGAAAAGAATTCTAATCCACATCTATTTATTAGCTTTGTTGTTTAGTGTCAGTTGCAACAGTTGCAACAATGGCAACAATAATAAGAACAGTAATAAGCCTGCTTCAAGTAATACGGCTGCTCCAGGTAATAAAGCTGCTCCAAGTATCCCGGTAAAATACTACGAAGACTCTGGGTACAACTGGAGGCTTGGCCCCGAAAAAAAACCAGATGAGCTTGATAAAGCAGTAGGCAATATGATGAGGAACCAGCTTGAGAATGTTGCTCTGGAAAGGGGAGATTCATGGTTTTTGTATGTTCTAAGTGTTGATCAGAAGAAAGACTGGTTTTTAGTTCAAGTAACCATTGATCGGGTTGTTGTGATTGCCTCAAAGATAAGGGATGCAGAAAGGCGCAATGGTAAAGAATGGGCAGGTAAGGTCGGCCTTCATGCAGTATCTTTCCGAATATTTGACAAAGAAAAGGGGTTGTGGGGTCAATGGTCCGACTCTAACTCTAAAGAAGGGTATCCTTTCGATTACAGCGATATAGAAAAAGCAAAGGGTAAATGGGATAAAGGTTTCGATAAATTAGATGGGAGTTTTAATTTTGGCTTTTCAAGGTTTGGCTTTAGAAAACCAAAGCCGGAAGAAATCCCGAAATAATGTTCTACTCCGGTCTAACAACCCGTTCCAGCCGAGCGTGTGCAGCGCAGTTCTCATCCTTCGGCCATTGCCGTTCACGCGCCGGCTGAACGCCGCGTTAGTTAGACCGCCGACACTCGAATGTTGCCAATGATAGACATAAGAAAACTTGAACGCATACTTGAGACAAATAGACTCCTTTTGGAGCCTCTATCTAAAAAACACGCTCTTCATTTGTTTGCTGCCTTGTCTGATCCAAGAATCTATACATTCATTCCGCAAGATGCTCCGAGATCGCTGCTTGAACTAAAAAACAGATACAGTCAACTTGAGAGCCGACAATCACCTGCTGGAGATGAGCTATGGCTAAACTGGGCAATCCAGATTAGAGATTGTGGCAGCTACATAGGATTAGTTCAGGCAACAATACGTGACGAGAAGACATCAGTTTTTGCATATGAATTGAATCCTGAGTACTGGCATCGCGGATACGCTACAGAAGCTTGTTTGCGAGTCATAGAGATGCTATTTAGTGAGTGTGAGGTAAAGGAGATTATAGCGGCAGTAGATACACGCAACGAGGCATCTTACAAGCTCTTGGAGCGGCTATCATTTCAAAAGGTAGCAATTCGAGAGAAAGTTGATTACTTCAAAGACTCAGATAGCGATGAGTACATATACAAATTGTTAACTGGGGCGAAGGCAGTCTAACAACTGCATTCAACGGAGGCCGCGAAGCAAGTTTCTCATCAACCCATCAGTGCCGCTCGCGGCCCCGCTGATGCATCAGACTGTGTGAAAACTCAAAGGTCATCCAAAACAGAGGATAGAAAATCATTCAGCGAGGCTGAAAAACTCGTTACAGGTCAAATATGAGCTGCCGGTTTTAACCTGCGTATTATCAGAACAGTTTTCACACAGTCTGGCAGAGCGTTAGGCTTCAGGATCGTGGCCGCCTTGCCATCTACTGCGAGCTTCTTCCAAAACATTCCGCCCCTGTCTGATTGCTTCTAGGTATTTATCGAAATCTATTGAGCGGACGATTGAGCCTTCGTAGGCAACTTCCATCAACAAGTATATCGAATCTTTCAACTGACGTTCGCTCGCATGATCGTGCAAGATAAGCAACAGTCTGACAAAAGGCTCAGGCTCATCTAGGCTTGTGTCCAGGGCCTCTGTTAAGAGCCGATCTGCCTCCTTATGCGTGAATATGTAGTATGGCTCTTGCTCAAAGTCATCGGTTGGTGGCATAGATTTATCCTCTGTCATAAACCCCTGTTGTCGAAACAGTCGCTTTTATACTCAATTAAGATAAACCATAATATGCCAATTTCGCATATTCGTCAATGTTTTAATATAACATGGCGGGTGAGAAAAAGTATTCACACTGAGCAGCATAAAGCCCTGATAACTCTCCTCCGTGAGCTTAGAATTGAGGCTGGATTAACGCAAACAGAGTTAGCCACACGTGTTGGAAGGGACCAAACATTCGTTTCTAAATATGAAAGCGGTGAGCGGCGGTTAGACATATTGGAACTGCGTGAAATATGCCAGGCTGTAGGGATAAGTTTAGCGAAGTTCATCCAGCAGCTAGAAAGGCTATTATAGTGCTAAGGATATAAATATGTTGTAGACTCCAAATTGAGTAGAAGAAGAGAGGAAACCTTATCCCAAAGAGTAGCCTAACAAGGACATGCACCGGAGCGCGGGCCGCGCAGTTTGTATAATTAGTTGCAGTGCCATTGCCCGCGCCCGGTGATGTCGAGCGTTGGGCGTCTTGCTCTGAGCTAATCCGATTGTGTTATTCTCTCCGACGAGAGGAAAACGATATGCACCAAGTGAGTCTTGAAGAGGCAAAAACGCAACTACCTGATCTTATAGACGCTGCTGTCGAGGGCAAAGAGATCATTATTGCGAAAGACCCGCAGCACCTTGTGAGGCTTGTACCGGTTCTAACGACGAAGCCGCGCCCACAATTTGGCAGTGCGAAAGGGTTGATAACCATGTCAGATGACTTTGATGAACCCCTCAAAGATTTTGAAGAATATATGAAATGAAGCTTTTGCTCGACACCCACACCTTCCTTTGGTTCATCATGGGCAATCCCCATCTCAGTGCGACTGCCCGTACGTTGATCGAAGATCAAGCGAACGAAAAAGTTTTGAGTGTTGCCAGCCTATGGGAGATCGCGATCAAAATCAGTATCGGCAAGCTGGCTTTATCTGGCTCTTTTGACACGCTGATTCCGCAACAACTGAACCTCAATGGGTTTGAATTACTGGGACTGGAAGTGAGACACGCGGCGGCGCTTATCGCTCTCCCCTTTCATCATCGTGATCCGTTTGATCGACTGTTGATTGCGCAATCAATAGTTGAGCAGATGCAAATAGTGAGTCATGATTCGATCTTCGATGCCTATCAAGTCACACGCTTGTGGTAAAGAGGTTTGTTGCCGGCGAGGCGACGCCCAACAACCCAATCCAGCGGAGCGCGGGCAGCGCAGTCCTTATGGTTTCTTTCAATGCCGTTCCCGCGCCCGCTGATTGGGAGCGTTAGGCTTCTGATTTGTGGCGGGCGAGCCATCGGGCGCGTGTCTCTTCCACTATATTCTGCCTTCCCCTTATGGCTTCTATATACTCGTCAAATTTTATTGAATGCACGATAGAGCCATCATAGGCCACTTTGATCAACAGGCGAATCGATTCCTCTAACTGAGGCGCGCGCACGTTATCTAGCAGAACAAGGAGCAATCTGACAAACGGCTCAGGCTCATCGAGATCAGTGTCCAATGCCTCTGTTATGAGCCGGTCCGCCTCTTCCCGCGTGAAAATATAGTAGGGCTCTTGATCGGAGCCATCAGCTTGTGGCGGCACAGGTTTTCCTTCTCTTGGACATATAGAGAGCCAAAGATGCTAATTTATGTGAGTTGACTATCACATCAAATCACAACGGATAGTACTACCAGTGCAGTGATTATGTCAAGAAAAATTCACTACCTTGATAGTATTATATCTCTACATATACGAATAAAATTGAGCATTATTATACTACTATAGTTGTGGCAATATTAGGCTTAGCTGGTAATGCAAGGCAGGGCATTGGTAGTATCGCGCCAGCTATGATTCGATTCACAGTAAAGGAAGTTGCGGAAAAGGAAGGGATAGAGAATGCAAATCAGTTGGCAGAAATCACCGGACTTCCGTATGAGACCTGCCGCACGATCTGGAATGATACTACTGTGTTAATTCATAAGAGAACGCTAGCGCGGTTGTGCGCTGTGTTACGCGTACGACCCAGCCAGCTAATTGAGTGGATACCAAGCGATGATGATATGTCGTCAGCGCGGAAGCGTCTTGGGCGCAAAGTATGATCGAACTGTAGCGCAAACAAAGCCTAACATTGCGATGCATCGGAGGCCGCGAAGTCAATCTTCGTTGTGACTCGCAATGCCATTCCCGCGCCCGCTGATTGGGAGCGTTAGGCAGGGAGGGAGCCACAAATGTCACTTAAACCTGCAATGATAGATCGCGATGCTCAGCCATACGTTGCCATCCGTGAACGATTGCATAGAGAAGCGCTCGGCGATGTTGCTCCGGGCTTGTTATCTGAAGTGTATGAATGGCTCGCGACAAACAGAATCGCCGTCGTGGGGCCGCCGCTTATTCGCTATCTCATCGTTGACTACAACTCCGGGGAAGTAGAAGTTGATGTCGGCGCTCCAGTGGCGTCTATGGTGGCCGGCCACCTTCGCGTCCATCCGGGTGAACTATCTGGCGGCACCTACGCAACAGTTGTTCATCAAGGTTCATATGCCAACTTGATGGACACGACCGCCAAATTATTGGCATGGGGCAAGGATAACCACATCTAGTGGGAGGTTAGCGAAGCGTCCAAGGTCACAAACTGGGGCGGTCGTATCGAGCATTACCTGGTCGGCCCGCCTGACAACTCCAATCCGCAAGACTGGAGAACGGAAATTGCGATTCTGCTTGCTGAGCGAGAAGACAAAAATGGATCGACAGATGCCTAACTTTGCTCAGCACTCTCATGGTCGGTAGCCGCGATGTTTCGGCCCCAGTTGGCTGGGCAACAAACTATAAGCCGTTTCCACCCAGTCGCAGAGGATGGGGCGGGTTTCGCGCGGATCGATGATCTCTTCGATGCCGAATGCCTCGGCGGTTCTGAACGGCGAGCGCAACTGGTTCAACATCTCTTCAAGCTCGCGGCGGCGGGCTTCAGGGTCGGGCGCGGATTCGATGTCGCGCCGGTATGCCGCCATGACGCCGCCTTCAATCGGCAACGAACCCCAATCGCCAGACGGCCACGCATAGCGCAGGTTGAGCGCGTTGGTGTTGCCGTGCGCCGCGCCCGCCACTCCGTAACAACGCCGCAGCAAAATGCTCACCCAGGGAATGCGCGCTTGATAGATGGCGGCAATCGCTCGCGCCCCGTAACGCGCGGTGCCGGCGCGTTCGGCTTTGGTGCCGACGACGAAGCCCGGCTGGTCTACGAAGTTGACAACCGGCAAATGGAATGTATCGCACAAATCAACGAAGCGGACGAGCTTTTCACTCGCCGGCCCGTCCAGGCCGCCGCCGTGAAAGTGCGGATCGTTGGCCATCACACCAACCGCGTAGCCGTTCAAGCGCGCCAGGCCGACGATCAGCGGGCGACCGTAATAGCGATTGATCTCGAAGAATGATTCGTCATCGACAACCATCTCGACCAGCCGCCGGGCGTTGTAGCCGCGCCGCCGGTCGCGCGGAATGATCGCCAGCAAATCGGCTTCACAACGACTGGCCGGATCTTTGGCATCGCGGCGCGGCGGCAATTGCCAGACGTTCGACGGCAGGTAAGCGAGGAAGCCGCGAATCTGCGCGAAGGCGTCGTCTTCGCTCGTCGCTTCGTTATCGACACAGCCGCTGCCATGCGTGTGAATATGCGAGCCGCCGAGATCTTCCTTGGCGACTTTTTCGCCGACGCTGCGCTCGACGACCGGCGGCCCGGCGACAAAGAGTTGCGCCGTGCCTTTGACCATCAAAGAGAAGTGCGAGTTGACGACACGCACGGCCCCCAGTCCTGCGACCGAACCGAGACATGCGCCGATCACCGGGACTTCGGCGAGCAACGCCACAGAGATGTCCCAGCCCGGCAGTGGCGGCACGTAGGTGCGGCCCATGGTCTCTATCGTCTTGACGCTGCCGCCGCCGCCTGTGCCGTCAACCAGTCGTATCAACGGCAGGCGGAATTCGTGCGCCAGGCGCTCGGCATATACCGCTTTATAGCCTACCGCGCCATCGGCAGCGCCGCCGCGAACCGTGAAATCATCGCCGCCAACGACGACTTTGCGGCCATCAATGCGGCCCGTACCATAGACAAAGTTCGATGGCGTGAAGGCCACCAGTTCGCCGTTTTCATAGGTCGCGCGGCCTGCCAGCGCGCCGCTCTCATGAAAAGAATCGGCATCAAGTAGGCGGGCAATGCGTTCGCGGACCGTCAGCCTGCCGTTGCTGTGATGGCGCGCGACATTTTGTTCGCCGCCCATCTGTTTGGCCAGTTCGACGCGGCGTTTTATCTCTTCGACTTCCGGCTCCCAACTCAAGTGTTTGTCTCCTGAGGAAAGATGGCGCTCGTGATTCGCTGAAAGGCTAATGCAAAAACCGGGGATTGAAAAGCCGGATGGCGTTCAGCAACTTGACCAATCAGTTTGGTGATTAGACAATGCCTTTGCTGCATTCAGCAGCCAATAGCAAACGCTTCACAAAAACCATGCAAACGGTCGCGCCATCGGCGATGCGGATTAAATGAACGATACCATCATCGATAGTCATCAGCATTTCTGGCAGGTCGGGCGTTTCGACTATCCGTGGATGAGCGCCGAGGTCGAGACGCTTTATCGTGATTTTCTCCCCGAAGCCCTCGAACCGATCTTGCAGGATTGCGGGGTGCGTCAGACGGTGCTCGTGCAGGCCAGCAACAGCCTCGCAGAGACTCGTTGGCTGCTTGAACTGGCCGACCGCCATCGCTTCATTGGCGGCGTCGTCGGCTGGGTGGATTTGACGAGTCCGCAGGTCGAAGATCAAATAGTAGCTTTCACCACACATCCAAAATTCAAAGGCGTGCGCCACCTGGTTGAAAGCGAGCCGGCGGACGATTGGCTGGCGCAACCCGAAGTTCTCAGCGGCCTCAACCGGCTGGCCGCGCATGGCGTGGCCTATGATCTGCTGGTGCACACGCGGCACTTGAAATCTGTGCTGATGGTTGCCGAGCGCTGCCCGGATTTGCGGCTGGTCGTCGATCATCTGGCGAAGCCGCCAATCGCCAGCGGCGGAATTATCGAATGGGCGCGCGAGTTGAAAGCCGTGGCGCAGATTCCCGGCATTCACTGCAAGCTTTCGGGGCTGGTGACCGAAGCCGATCACCTGGCGTGGACGACCGCCGACTTAACTCCTTACGTGGAATGCGCTCTCGAATGGTTCGGCGCTGAACGCATGATGATCGGCAGCGACTGGCCTGTGTGTTTACTGGCTGCCGGATACGCGCGCGCGCTTGAGGCATACCAGGAGTTGCTCGCAGGATTGTCTGAGCAAGCCCGTCAACGTATCCTTGCCGGCAACGCGGCGAGTTTTTACCGGCTGGAAAATGCTTCTTAGATTAGGTGACGATTGAGTGTAAGGTAAGCGCAATGATTCACCGCAGAGACGCCGCAGGACACAGGATGGCTGGAGATGTGCTTCGCACGCGGCGGCGGCGCAGAGATGCACCAAATGCGCGCCGCTCTGCGCCCCCTCAGCGTTCTCTGCGCCTCTGCGGTGAACACTTACGATCCCATATTTTCAATTGAAAACTGATCTAATTTAGAGAACCTTTTTTCTGCGATTTAAAGTTATGAGCGAAGCTTACTTTATTACCGGCGCGCAAGGCTGCATCGGCTCATGGATTGTCAAAGCGCTGGTCGAGCGCGGCGACACGCCGGTGGTTTTTGACGTGAGCTCGGACGCGCGGCGGCTGCGGCAGATCATGAGCGAGACGGAGATCGCCGCCGTCCGCTTCATTGTAGGTGATATTACCGATTCATCATCGATTGCCGAAGCGCTCGCCCGGTCGGGGGCGCGGCGGATCATTCATCTGGCGGGCCTTCAGGTGCCGACCTGCAAAGCCGACCCGGTGCGCGGCGCGCAGGTCAACGTCATCGGCACGCTTAATGTTTTTGAAGCGGCCCGCCGATCTGAGATTGAGCGCGTCGTCTATGCCAGTTCAGCAGCAGTCTTCGGCCTGGGCGAAGATGATTCGCCGGTTGATGAGACGATGGCGTGCGAACCGGCGACCCACTATGGCGTCTTCAAACGCGCCAACGAAGGCAACGCGCGCATCTATTATCTCGATCAAGGATTGTCGAGCGTCGGGTTGCGGCCGTTGACGGTTTACGGCGTCAACCGCGACACCGGCTTGACGAGCGATCCGACAAAAGCCATGAAAGCAGCGGCGCTCGGCTTGTCGTTTCACATACGTTTCGGCGGCGCTACCGATTTCTTATATGTTGCCGATGCAGCGGCGGCGTTCATCGCCTGCGCCGACCAGTCGCCTGCGGGCGCACACGTCTTCAACCTGCACGGCGAGACGGTGATGATTGATGTCGTCGCGCGTCTCATCAACGAAGAAGCCGGGCGCGGGCTGGTGACCTGGGGCGGGCCGCCGATTCCTATCGCCCCGGCTTTGAACGATGCCGCCATCCGGCAAACGATTGGCGAGTTGCCGGTGACGCCACTTGGTGACGGGGTGCGCGAAACCATGCGGCGCTTTGTCGATCTTCATGATGCAGGGCGGCTCGACACCAGCGACATCGAAGCAGAGATGCGCAGGGCTGGAAATTGATTGCCGGGTGAACGCAGGAAATCATGCATAATCGAGAAGCCGATCACAACGGGCCGGAAACCATGCGAGCCTGCGTGCTATGTGACGTAGCTTACATGGAGGTGCGCGACGTGGCGCAGCCGCAGCCAGGCCCGCGCGACCTCCTGGTGCGTGTGGCGAGTGTCGGTTTATGCGGAACGGACATACACATTTTCGCCGGCCACGCCAATTACAACACCGATGCGAACGGCCTGCCGATCCCCTTCAATCTAGAGCCGCAGATACTCGGCCATGAAATCAGCGGCGAAGTGGTCGAGACCGGCAGAGACGTGCGCGACCTGCAAACCGGCGACCGCGTGGTCATCGATCAGGGGTTGAATTGCAACAGCACGGCGCGGGCCGAAGCCTGCGAATATTGCCGGACGGGCGATTCGCATCAATGCGAATTTTACCGCGAACACGGGATCACCGGGCTACAGGGAGGACTTGCCGATTTCATCAGTGTGCCGGCGGTCAATGGCGTGCGCATTCAATCATCGCTTGGGGCAGAAGCGGCAATGACCGAACCGCTTGGCTGCATCATTCATTCATCAGGTCTGGTGTCACGGGCGCGCTCGCGCTATGCGATCAACGCCAGCGACCGGGAGCAGCGCGTGCGCACCGCCTTGATCTGCGGCGCGGGGCCTGCGGGGCTGTTGTTCACACAGTATTTGCGCGAGGCGCTCGGTTACGAGGGCCTGCTGCTGGTGAGTGAGCCGAACCCGCGCAAGCGTCAACTTGCCGAACGGTTCGGCGCTGACACGATTGACCCGACGACCTGCGATGTCGTCGAGGCGGTGCGCGAACTGAGCGGCGGACGCGGCGTCGAATACCTGATCGAAGCGACCGGCTCTGGCCGCGTGATGGCCGTCATCCCTGGACTCATACGCAAGCAGGCGACGGTCTTGTTATACGGTCACGGGCACGCCGGCACCGACATGAGCCTGTTGAATAATGTATTATTTAAAGAGCCGGTGCTGGTTGCTTCAGTCGGTGCCTCAGGTGGGTTTGAAGTCGATGGCCGCCCTGCGGTTTATGCCCGCGCCTTGAGCCTGATCGAATCGGGCCGTATTGACGTTGCCTCGATCATCACGCATCGCTACACAGAGCTTGAGCAGGTGCCGCAGGCGCTCGCCGGCGACTGGCGCGCGGCAGATTACGTTAAAGGCATCGTGACGCTCTGAACCGAAGAAACTGGCCACCACGGCGCAGAGATTTAGAGAAAGAAAAACTTCAGCCGTTATTCGGATGACAAGAAGGAGACTTGCACCATGAAGAAGATGATTGTCCGCGTTCCGGGCATGGCTTTGATTATTGTATTACTCATTACGCTTAGCCTGATGCCGCTGACTTCAAGCGCCCAGGATCGTTTGAAGACGATGCCGGGGTACGATCAGTATCAGCGTCTGAGCAAAGAGATTCCCGCCTCGGTCAAGCTGGGCGCATTGGCAGTCAAATGGCAGGATGGCGGCAAGGCGCTGACCTATCTGCAAGATGGCAAGACCTATCGTTTCGATATTGCGGCAGGGCAGGCCACCGAAACCGAGCCGATGACGGGTGATCCGGCGCAGAGCGATAATCCGGCAGGCCGGCGACCGGCTGGCGCTCCTGAGCGTGGGCGACAACTCAGTTTCGCGCTGTCGCCCGATGGCAAACTCAAAGCGTTTTACCGCGACCGCAACCTCTGGTTGAGCAACGCCGACGGCACCAGTGAGATGGCCATTACAAAAGATGGCAGCGAGCAGAAGCGCATCAAATACGGGGTTGCCAGTTGGGTCTATGGCGAAGAACTGCGGCAGACGACGGCGATGTGGTGGTCGCCGAACAACAAGAAGGTTGCCTTTTATCGCTTCGATGAGAGCCCGGTGGCCGACTATTACCTGCAACTCGATCAGACGAAACTGCAAAGCCGCATGGACATCGAAGCCTATCCGAAAGCCGGCACGCCCAACCCCATAGTCGCGTTGTTCGTCTACGATGTCGAGACCAAGAAGCTGACGGAAGTCGATGTCCGAGACGGCAAGCCGTTCGACAATGCGGTGGTCGGCCACTACGTTTATCACGTCTTGTGGTCGGCGGACGGCAGCGAGTTGCTCTTCAACCGCACCAACCGCCGCCAGAACGTCATGGAGTTCACCGCCGCCAATCCGGAGACCGGCAAGTGCCGCGTCATCGTGCGCGAAGAATGGCCGGCAAGCTGGACAGAGAACACCCCGGAGATGCGCTTTCTGGGTGACGGCAAACGCTTCATCTGGGCATCGGAGCGCACCGGCTGGCGCAATTATTATCTTTATGATTTGAGCGGCAAGCTGATCGCGACGCTCACCAATCATCCGTTCGAGGTCGCCGGCATTATCCAGGTTGATGAAGCGGCAGCGCAGCTATATTACATGGCGCACAGTGGTGATAATCACATGAAGCTGCAACTGCATCGCATCGGCTTGGATGGCCGAGGCGACCGGCGGCTCACCGATCCGGCGTTCAATCATACGGTGAATGTCGCGCCCGATGGCCGTCACTTTGTCGATGTGGCGCAAACCCACGACACGCCGCCGGTGACCCGATTGATGGACGCCGATGGCAAGTTGACCGCCGAACTGGCCAAGAGCGACGCGACGAAGTTCGAGCAACTCGGCTTGAAGCGCGTCGAGTTGATCACTTACAAAGCGGCGGACGGCGTGACCGAGCTTCACGGCCTGCTGCATTTTCCGTCGAACTTCGACGCGAGCAAAAAGTATCCGTTGCTGGTGGGCGTCTATGCCGGGCCGGCAACCAATGGTGCGCGCGAAACCTTTATGACGCCCAACCCGCTGACCGAGTACGGCTTTCTCGTAGCGACGCTCGATTCGCGCAGCGCGGCAGGGCGCGGCAAGCGATTCCTCGATGCGATCTACATGAAACTCGGCACCGTCGAAATTGACGATCAAGCGGCGGGCGTCCGCTCGCTCTGGACGCGAGGCTATGTTGATAAGACGCGTGTCGGCATCTTCGGCACGTCTTACGGCGGCTACGCCTCGGCGCTCGCCTTGTTACGTTACCCGGATGTCTTTCAGGCGGCCTCGGCTTCGTCGCCGCCGTCGGCGTGGTATCACTACGACACGATCTACACCGAGCGCTATATGTGGATTCCCCAGGAGAACAAGGAAGGCTACGAAGCCGGCAATGCCATGAACTTCGCCGATAAGCTCAAAGGCCGCTTGATGATCTATTACGGCACGGCGGACAACAATGTGCATCCATCCAATTCGATGCAGTTGATTCAAGCATTGCAGAAAGCCGGTAAGAGTTTTGAAGTGCAGGTCGGCCCGGACATGGGACACTCCGGCTTGCGATTGGATCGCATGATGGAGTTCTTCATCGAGAATCTGGTGTTGCGAAATGCCGCCACTTCTTGACGCCTCGCCCAATGGCGCTAGGCGCAGAGCTTGAATAGGTTGGCAGGCATGGCACGCACTCGTCGATAGATGCCAATAACGATTCGCGAAGTCAGCAAGAACGAAGTGGAGGCGTTGCTTCCACTTCTCTTGCTTGCCGAACCCTCTGAGAGCGCCTTGCGCTGGAGTCTGGATCATCTCAGCGATACGGCCTATCGCATGGAAGCGTCTGGACTGCTTGTCGGCGCAGCGACCATGCGCTGGCACAAAGCGCCTTGCGAAATCATCGAACTGGCCATCGCGCCGGAGCGCCAGGGCGAGGGATTAGGTAAGCAATTCATTGACTGGTTGATTGCCGAAGGCCGCCGTCGCGCCGTCGCCGAGTTGCTGGTCGGCACCGCCAATTCGAGCATCGGCAATATCGTCTTCTATCAAAAGTGCGGCTTTCGTATGCATGAGGTTCGCCGCGATTATTTCTGGTATCACCAGCAAACGCTCATCGAGAATGGCCTACAGGTTCGCGACATGATCGTCTTTCGCTATGACCTCGGCGGGCACGGCCAGGCGACGCGCTGACGCCTCGCACCGGCAGTTGCTATACTAGGATTGTGCATCGCTAAGCGAGAAAGAGGGAAGCCAAACCATTCGTGAATCTAAAAAACCTGAAGATATATGCCAAGTATGCCCGCCAGCATGGACGGCGGTTTATTACACAGCGCGTCGAAGAGTCGCGCACGAGCATTCGCCCCGCGCCTTATCAGCCCACGCCCGCAAGCTGGAGCGATGACCGGCTGACGCTTGCATGGCTCGGCCATGCAACGGTTCTCATCAACTTTTACGGCACCTGGTTGTTGACCGATCCGGCATTGCGCTCGCGCATCGGCGTCAACCTCGCCGGGATGACCTTCGGCCCGCGCCGTCTGGTGCAACCCGCGCTGTCGATTGGTGAGTTGCCGCCGCTCGACGCCGTGCTGGTGTCGCACGCCCACATGGATCATTGCGATCTCGGCACGCTCAAGCGCCTGCCGCGCCAGACCGCCGCCGTCGTGCAATCAAGCAACCGCGATCTCGCGCGCCGCTTCCGGCGCATCAGCGAACTCTCCTGGGGCGAGTCGGTTGAGATCAACGGCGCGCGCATTGAAGCCATCGAAGTCAACCACTGGGGCGCGCGCCGGCTGACTGACAGGCATCGCGGCTACGGCGGTTTTCTGGTCACCAAGCGTGATCGTGCCCTGGTCTTCGGCGGCGACACGGCTTACACGCCAGCCTTTGCGAAATTGCGCCAGCGATTGCCGCGCATAGATGTCGCCATACTGCCGATAGGCGCTTATGATCCGTGGATCTATGCGCACGCCAACCCTGAGCAGGCGTGGGCGATGCGCGGCGAGATGAATGCGACTTACCTGATGCCTATGCATCACTCGACCTTCCGTCTAAGCCGCGAACCCGCCGGCGAACCCATCGCGCGATTGCTCAAGGCCGCCGGCAGCGAACGCTGGCGCGTCTGTTTAGAACAGCCCGGCGAAACCTGGAAGCTGCCCGAAGCTACTGCTCAGGCGGATTTCGAAGCCCTGGCATCTGATTGAGATGAAACGCCGCATGGAGTAAAATGCTGGTGACGCAGCACCTCAACAGTGAGCCTCATCCATTGTGAGTGATCGGCAAATCACCTGGAAGGGAACCAACCCGAAAATCATGTCAACTTCGGAAATGCCTTATCGAATGCTCGGCGGCACCGGCGAACGGGTCTCCGCCATCGGTCTGGGAGGCTGGCATCTCGGATTGAAACATGTTGATGAGCCGCTCGCCCTGCGCATTGTGCGCGCCGCCATAGATCGCGGCATCAACTTCATGGATAACTGCTGGGATTATAACGACGGCGCAAGCGAGATTCGCATGGGCCGCGCGCTCAAGGACGGCTATCGCGATAAAGTATTTCTCATGACAAAAATTGATGGCCGTTCCAAAAAGGCAGCGGCGCGTCAGTTGGATGAATCGCTTGGCCGCCTGCAAGTCGATCACCTGGATCTCGTACAACACCATGAAGTCCTGCGCTTTGAAGATCCGTACCGCATCTTTGACCCGGAGGGCGCGAATGCAGCGCTTGAGGAAGCGCGCCAGGCAGGTAAGCTACGTTACATTGGCTTCACCGGCCACAAAGATCCACGGATTCACTTGCAGATGCTCGCCGTGGCTGCCGACCACGGCTTCAAGTTCGATGCGGTGCAGATGCCGCTCAACGTGATGGATGCGCACTATCGCAGTTTTGCAAAGCTCGTCTTGCCGGAACTCGTCAGGCAAGAGATCGGCGTCCTCGGCATGAAGTGCATGGCGAACGGCATCCTTCTGAAGTCCAAGACCGTGACTCCTATAGAGTGCCTGCATTATGCGCTGAACTTGCCGACCTCCGTGGTCATCACGGGGATCGATAGCCTGGAGATTCTCGATCAGGCGTTTGAAGCGGCGCGCAGCTTCCAGGTGATGAGCGACACACAGGTGCAGGCACTGCTCGCAAAGACCGCCGCAGCGGCAGCCGGCGGCGAGTTCGAACCGTTCAAGACCTCGTCGATTTTCGATGGCACGGCGCAACACCCTGAGTGGCTTGGCGACGAGCCGCCGCGCCTGCAACAACTCATGCCGGAATAGCCCGAACGCCTTCAGCGGCTTGATTGTCGAGCGCCGCGAGGGCTTATAATGAAATCGCACACGGACGCTTTTGAATCATTCCCACAGACGAAGGTTTTGATGACTCATCTGGAGGCGACCGCGTCAGCATCGACTCACCGCGACATCTCTGCGCGGCCAAGGCGCTGCCACCGTTTGCGGACAACCGGGTAGACAACCCCACGCCAGCCGGTCTATTGCGCGGCGGCAATTGTGCAGCGTCTTTCTAAACTTCGGCATCTCGTCACCCCTCCCCGGAGAGAAGATCATGCCTGCCACAGTGGTTATTGTTGAGGACAACGACGACTTGCGCGAATTGCTTGCCGTATTCCTCAAGATGCAGGGCTATGCGGTGATTGCGGCAGAAGACGGCGAGGCCGGGTTGCAGACGATTCTCCGGCAGCCGCCCGACCTGGTCATCACCGACATCGAGATGCCGAAAATGGATGGCCTCAGCATGATCAGAGAATTGCGCCGCTGGCCGCAAACCAGCCGCGTGCCGGTGCTGGTGCTTACCGCATATTGCGGGAGGGTCGGTGATGAGGCAATAGAAGCAGGGGCGACACGGGCGACCTATAAGCCCGTCCAACTCGACGCCTTGATTGGTATGATCGAGCAATTGCTATAGTCAATGCGGGCCTAGTGGCTTGCGCGAGCCGACCTGAGAAGAGATTGTTTCCAGCAGCGTTTCCATTGCCACAGGCTTGATGAAGAAGCCTTGCGCGCCTGCCTCCATGATGCTGCGGAGGTGTTGCTCAGAAGCCATGCCGGTGTAGAAGAAGATGGGGGTTTGCGTATCGAATTCGCGAATCGCCCGGCACAGGTCAATACCTGTGCCATCGGTGAAGTACCAGTCGGTCAGGATAAAATCGAACGACTGGCTTCTGATCAATTGCAACCCTTCGGCCATACTGCGGCCTAAAGCGATTTCGTAACCGGCCCGGCTCAGCACCAGGTTGACCAGTTCGCAGGTGTCTTCGTCGTCATCAAGAAATAAAACGCGTCCCTTAACGCCGCCATCCCTGCCGTCGCCGTCTGTGCTGTTAGTCACAGTCACGCTCCAGTTGGTTCGTTCTGTAGTCATATTCTCGATTAGGCGTTATTTATAACGTGGTTCAAGGAGATGACGAAGAGCGCTGATTTCCTGTGTGAGATCGTTTAGCAGAGACATCTCTTCAGGAATGCTGTGAACATGCTTGAGCGCTTCTTTTAACTCCGAGATCTTCTCTAATCGTCCACTGATGCTTACCGTCTTAGCTACGCCAACGTCCCTGATCTCCGGTTTCTCCTGCATTGGTTTACCCCTCTACTCTCGACCATGCCTTTTAGAGACCACCAGCCGCCTGCCTGAATGAATGCGTAGATCAAGATTACCTACAATGTTGCTCTCCAGTCATGGCCTTTCGGGAGATGAGGATTATTTCGATTAACGAGTAATTATGTGCCGAAAGAGAGCCTCTGTATATCGGGAAGATACGAAGGGCGATTAGGGAATCCCCTAGTAACTGACGAGTGATCAGGAGGAGTGGCGTGGCCAGCCTGTAAAGTAACCCATCCAACAAAACAGGTTTGCAGAAACCCAACTGCTCCGCTGAATCACCGCAGCGGCTTGTTCCGCAGGTCTGATCAGTAATTAATTTTATAATTAAGAAGAGCGCTTCTCAGGTTAAATGTGATGAAGGGAAGCCGTCATCACGGCTCACTCTTCCTGCAACCAGCCCTGCATCAAGGCGAAGCGCACAATGTCTATGCGGCTGTGCAGTTCGAGCTTGCGCATGCCGTTGGCGCGATGCGCCTCGACGGTCTTGACGCTGATTTCCGTGCGCGCGGCGATCTCCTTGTTGCTGTAGCCCCAGGCGATCAATCTCAACACTTCTTCCTCGCGTTTGCTGAGCCAGGGCTGGCGGCTTGAATCGAACGGCGATGCCTCGTCGGCATAACCGGCCAGCACCTTGCTGGTCATTGTCGCGTCGAGATACTGCTGGCCGGCAGCAATCAGGCGGATGGCGCGCAACAATTCGACCGCCGGACTCTGCTTCAGTACATAGCCAGAAGCCCCGGCGCGCACCAGTTGTTGCAGGTAGGCTTTATCCGTATGCCGGGTCAGCGCCAGCACCTTGACTTGCGGACATAAATTATTGAGTTTCTCGGTTGCTTGAATGCCGCTGATTCCCGGCAGCGACACATCCATGACCACGACATCGGGAACCAGCAATTGCGCGCTGCTGATGGCGTTCAGCCCGTCGCCGACTTCGCTAATGACTTCCATGTCGGCTTGCGCGTTGATCAGCAGCTTGATGCCTTCGCGGACGGTCTCGTGGTCTTCAGCCAGCATGATTCGCAATTTACTCATCGCTTCGTTCCTTGTCGCCGGCCAGGACAAACGGCACACGAGCGTAGATGGTCGTTCCTTGTCCGGGCTGGCTCTCGATTTCAAGCGTCCCGTCGACGTAGGCAGCGCGCTCGCGCATGCTGACCAGCCCCATTCCACGCCGCGCGTCTGCGGCGGATGCCTGATGGGGGTCAAACCCTACGCCATTGTCTTCGACAATCAACACTACCTGATTGCCGCGCCGCTCAAGTATCACCTCGACCCGATCAGCCTGGGCGTGCTTAACGATGTTGTTCAGCGCTTCTTGGGCGATGCGATAGAGCATCGTCTCGCTGTCTCGCGACAGGCGTTGATCGTCTAGCCCGCTGGCATGAAAATCTGCCCGCGTGCCGAAATGAGTCAACCATTCCTCGACAAAATTGCCCAGCGCTACCGCCAGCCCAAGATCGTCAAGCGTCGTGGGCCGCAACTCCCATGCCAGGAAATCCAAATCTTTGTCGATTGCTTGCACGAGAGACTGCGTCTGCTCAATTTGCTCGCGCAAAGCGGCGAAGCCGCTTTGCGCGAGCAGATATTCGAGATGGAGCTTCAACACCGTGAGCTGTTGGCCCAGCCGATCATGCAGATCGCGCGAGATGCGCCGGCGTTCCTCTTCAAGCGCCGTCATCAGGTGGCGAGTGATCTGCGTTCGTTCAGCTTCGGCGCGGCGGCGCTCGTTGATCTCCTCCTCCAAGACAACGTTGGTCTCGTTGAGCTTCACCGTGCGTTCGGCGACGCGATTCTCAAGCTCGGCGCGGATGTTTTCCAAATCTTCGACAAACTGCCGGTGCTCCGTTACATCGTAAAACGCCGTCACGGCGGCGACGATGCGGGCCTGGGAATCATAAATGGGCGCTGAATTGACTGACAACCAACTGCGCGTGCCGTCGCCGCGTTGGATTTCGATCTCCTCGTCGACCACCGTCTCGCCTTTCTCGATAGACCGCGCCAGCGGCCATTCAGACGCCGCATAGGGGCGGCCATCCGCATGGAAGCTTTTGTAATTTACATAACCTTTGACATCATCGACGGCGATAAAGGCGTGCCGCCAGATGCGTTCAACCCGCTGGTTGCCTAAAATCAGCCGCCCTGAAGGCGCTTCGGCGATGATCAGACCGGCAGGCATCTGCCGCAGGACTGAATCGAGCAACGTGCGCTGGCTGTCCAGTTCGCCAAGCAGGCGCTCGCGCTCTTGTTCCGCGTGTTTGTGTTCGGTGATGTCGACAAAAGTCACCACGACGCCGTCAATGCGGTCATCGATGGTGCGATAGGGCAGCAGCCGCGCCAGGTGCCAGCGGTCGTCGCTGCTCGACACCTCGCGCTCGATGACTTTTAAGGTCGCCAGCACCTTTTCAACGTCTTCGGTGAGATGCTCGTAATCCAGTTTGTGAGTCAGGTGATCGAGCGGGCGGTTAAGGTCGGAAGGGATGATATTGAAGAGATTCAGCACCGACGGCGTGTAGAGCTTGATGTGCAAGGCGCGGTCTAGGAAGATGGTGCCGATTGCCGTAGACGCCATCAGGTTTCGCAAATCGCTGTTGGCGCGGCTGACTTCCTCGACCTTTTCCTTCAACTCATGGTTGACCGTGGTCAGTTCTTCATTGACCGATTGCAATTCTTCCTTGCTGGTTTCCAACTCTTCGGTCGCCGAGCGCAACTCTTCGTTGATGGCCTGCAACTCTTCGTTCGAGGCTTTCAATTCTTCGACAGAGGTTTCGTATTGCTCTATGGTGGCGCGCAACTGGTCGCGGGTTTTCTGTAACTCCTCTTCCATTTGCTGAACGACCGGCTCCATGCCGCCATTTTCGGGGCGCGGCGGCGACCCTTCCGCCAGCGCCGCGCGGGTTTCGTTCACCTCGTCGAAGATGACCATCAGCAGGCCCAGCGCTGCCAGCGGCTGGTTGACCGGATCGACGACGAGGTTGATTAACTGCGTATTGCCGTCAACCCCTAAGCGGACGTAATTCGATTGGCGCGCAGGGTCGGCCTGTTTGGCGGCAAACAGCGCGGCGCGCAGTTCAAGCCTGAGCGACGGATGGACGACCCTGAGCAGGTTGCGTGACGGTTCGCCGTCGATAAAGCGCAGGTAGCGCCCGGCATCGCCGTAGATGTGCAAGATCTCGTAATCTTCGTTGACCAGTATGCTGGGCGGCAGGTGCCGCTCGATCAGTACCTGCTGGTGCAGTTCGGCAAATGTGAAGGATTTCGTCGTGCTGGTGACGGACGCAGGCAATGGCTTCACTTCCCACTTGCCGGACTGCGGCAGCATAGGGAAGCCGCGCATCTGGTGATTCGTCGCTTGCCGCTTGTAGAGGCGATATTTTTTGTCGAAGGGCGCAAACAGCGCCGGCCCTTCAGCCGATTCCGACGAACCGAGAAAGAGAAAGCCTTCCGGGCGCAGGGCGAAATGGAAAATCTCTTGCACGCGCTCCTGGATTTCGTGCGTCAGATAGATGAGCAGGTTGCGGCAGGTGATCAAATTGAGTTTTGAGAACGGCGGGTCACGCAGGATGTTGTGCGGCGCAAACAAAACGATCTCGCGCACATCCTTGCGGACGCGGTAATGGTCGGCTTCTTTAACGAAGAATCGCTTCAAGCGTTCCGGCGACACGTCGGCGGCGATGGTGTCCGGGTAAACCGCAATGCGCGCACGGTTGATGGCTTCTTCGTCGATGTCCGTGGCGAAGACTTGCACCTTCGGCGGGTTGTTCATCCAGGCCGTTTGTTCACACAATAAAATGGCCAGCGAATACGCCTCTTCGCCGGTGGCGCAACCGGCCACCCATACGCGCATCTCATCGTCGCCGGTCTTGCCGTCAAAGAGTCTGGGCAACACCTCGCGTTCGAGCGCCGCGAAGGCTTCGTGGTCGCGAAAGAAGTTGGTGACGCTGATCAGCAAGTCGCGCAACAAGGCTCGCACTTCCTCCTGATGCTCGCGCATGAACTGGAGGTAGCTCGGAATGTCTTTGACTTCGTTCACCTGCAAGCGGCGCTCGATGCGGCGCAAAATGGTCGAGCGTTTATAACTGCTGAAATCATGGCCTGTGCGGGCGCGCACCAGGGCGAGCAATTCGCGCAAGGCGTCGGTGGCCTTTTCGTGTTGTGGCGGCGGTTCAGGCGCGGGCAGGACAATCTGCGCGGCATTCTGGCGCAGCGAAATTAACTTGTCGGGTATCTCGGCAATCGGCAGCACAAAATCAACGACGCCGGCGTTGATGGCGCTGCGCGGCATGCCTTCCTGCTCGGCTTCGCGTGGGTCTTGTGTGATCGTCAACCCGCCATACTCCTTGATGCGTCGCATGCCGAGCGTGCCGTCTGCGCCGACGCCCGACAGGACGACGGCAATGGCGTTGTTGCGATAGACTTCGGCCAGCGAACGAAAGAAGAAATCAATGGGGACACGCTGTCCGCGCGGGTGTTCAGGCTCGGCCAGTTGAATCAAGCCATCCTCCAGCAGCAGGTTCTTATTGGGCGGGATGACATAAATGTGATTTGCCTCGACGCGCACGGTGGCTTGAACCTGGGTCACCGGGATGGCGGTCTCTTTTTGCAGTAACTCGGCAAGGTTGCTTTTATGCACCGGCGACAGGTGCAAGATGACGACGTAAGCCATGCTGCTATCGGCAGGGATGTGCCGGAAGATCTCCAACAGCGGCTTAAAGCCGCCCGCCGAAGCGCCGATGCCGACCATAAACACTTTGGCCGGTTGCTGCGGGCCGGGCATCTCTGCGGGGCTGTTCTGTTGTTTGCGCGCTTCGCGCTTCTTCTTTTCCATATCGTGTGATTGAAAAATACTTGATCCGGCTATCGCGATTATCTTGTTGGAAGCCCTGGAGCCATTCTCCATCTTCCAATAAATTATGATCTAGCTTACCCGATTCCTAAAGCAATCCCTGTGACTGACAATAGTCTACGCCTTTCGCGCGTCGTTGGCGATTGATTTCAGTTGGCGAGTATGGCTTCAGGTATTGGAGGAATCGTCAGACACCTCGACGGTTAAAGAGGATGTGAGGCGCGTTCTTCACTCAGCCGTTTGCAGAAGGTAATGAGAAGCGGCCCGTGCTCATTCGTCGTTCGATAAAAAGAAATTTGGTTGGGCACTTCTCGCATTGACGCGCCGCGCTTTCTCAAGTAAAACTCTTCGCGCCGGTTCGCTTGATTCACCCTTGCAGACAAACCGCCGGTCGTTGCCGGAGATCATCGATGAAGCGCGCCATTAGCCTGATTGCTTTAATCCTTTGCGTGACGGCTGCCGCCGCCAGTCATTATCTGCCGCGCGCCGCCGCGCCGCCGTCCATCAGCAACCCCGTGGATTTCAACCGCGATGTGCGGCCCATCCTCTCCGACAACTGCTTCACCTGTCACGGCCCTGACGACAAGCAGCGCATGGCGCGGCTGCGCTTCGATACCAGAGAAGGCGCGATGTCGAAGCCCGGCGTCATTGTGCCCGGCGATGCGGCAAGCTCCATACTCATCAAGCGCATCACCGCCAAAGACCCGAACCTGCGCATGCCGCCCGTAGATTCCGGCCACACGCTCAGCGAGCAGCAGATTGCGACGCTCGTGCGCTGGATAGATGAAGGCGCGCGCTGGAGCGCCCACTGGGCTTATCAATCGCCGGCGCGACCGGAACTGCCTCCTGTAAGCAATGTCACATGGGGGCAAAATGCCATCGACCGCTTCATACTGGCGCGGCTCGAACGCGAAGGGCTGCGGCCCTCTACGGAAGCCGACAAAGCGACCTTGCTGCGCCGGCTGTCGCTCGACCTGACCGGCCTGCCGCCGACGCCGCAAGCCGTCGATGAGTTCATCGCCGACCATTCGCCCGAAGCCTACGAAAAGCTGGTCGACCGTTTGCTCGCCTCCCCGCATTATGGCGAACGCCTGGCGCTGATGTGGTTAGACCTGGCGCGCTATGCCGATACGCATGGCTATCACATAGACAGCCACCGCGATATGTGGCCGTGGCGCGATTGGGTGATTCGCGCCTTCAACGACAACAAGCACTTCGATCAATTCACCATTGAGCAACTGGCGGGCGACCTGCTGCCCGGCGCGACGACCGAGCAGAAGATCGCTTCGGGTTTCAATCGCAATCACATGATCAACTTTGAAGGCGGCGCGATTCCCGAAGAGTATCAGACGGAATATGTCGTCGACCGCCTCGAAGCGACATCGACCACCTGGATGGCGATGACCCTGGGCTGCGCCCGCTGCCATTCGCACAAGTACGACCCGATCACGCAGAAGGAGTTTTACCAGTTCTTCGCCTTCTTCAACACGGTTTCAGAAGAAGGGCTGGATGGCCGCGAAGGCAATGCCAGGCCGCTCTTGCCGCTGCCGACCGCTGAACAGCAAGCCCGCCAGGATGAACTCGCCAAAGCCATCGCCGAACGCGAAGCGAAATTAAAGAGCGCAGCGGTGACGGCGGCGCAGGGCGAATGGGAGAAAGATTACATTGGCCGCGTCGCCGATTCACCGCGCCAGGGACTCGCGGCGCATTACCCGCTCGACGGCAGCCTGGCGGACATTTCGGGGCATTATCAACACGGCAGCACGATCACAGGCGACCCGACCTTCGGCGGCGGGCGCATAGGCCGCGCCCTTGGCCTGGATGGCGAGACGCAGGTGAGCTTTGGCAACGTCGGCGGCTTTGACCGCAACGACCGGTTCACCTTTGCTTCGTGGGTCAAGGTTGATAGCAACGTGCCGTTGACGCTATTGCACAAGCTGGCGAGCGAAACCGACCGGCGAGGCTGGGAGATGTCGTTTGACGACCTCGGCCTGGTCGGCATACAGCATTGGGCAGGCCGCCTGAACGTGCGCCTCATCGCGCGCGAACCGGACGAGATGATTCACCTGCGCACGACCGAACGGTTGTCGTTTGGTGATTGGCATCACATCACGCTGGTCTACGACGGCACGGCAAAAGCGGCAGGTTTGCGGCTATTCGTTGACGGCAAGTCGGCGGCAGCCGAAGTCTTGAAAGATCAGCTTGCCAGTTCGTGCGCTAACGATGCCGCATTGCAACTCGGCTATAAGCCGTTCGGCAGACCCTTCAAAGGGCAACTCGATGATCTGCGTCTGTACAATCGCGTGCTTGCCGAAGCTGAAATCTCTGAGTTGGCGATTCGCTATCCGATCTTCATGACGCTATCGGGCATCAACGGCAAGCGCACCAAGGACGAAGCCGAACAGGTGCGCGATTACTTTCTGACTTATGTGGCGAGCGCCGACGACCGGCAATCTTACGCCGAGTTGAAAAACCTGCGGGCGCAGAAGAAGGCGCTCGACCGTTCGGTCGTCACGACGATGGTGATGGACGAGATGGCCAAACCGCGCGAAACCTTCGTGCTGGGTCGCGGCGATTATCGCAACAAAACGGAGAAGGTTGCACCAAACGTGCCGGCGGTGTTGCCGCCGCTTGCGAAGGACGCGCCGCCGACTCGCCTGACGCTCGCCCGCTGGCTCGTCGAACCGCAGCATCCGTTGACCGCGCGCGTCGCCGTGAACCGTTTCTGGCAGATGCTGTTTGGCATCGGCATCGTCAAGACGACTGAAGATTTCGGCTCGCAGGGCGAACCGCCGGTAAATCCCGAACTGCTCGATTACCTGGCAACCGAATTCATCCGCAGCGGCTGGGATGTGAAAGCGACGATCAAGCTGATCGTAACCTCGGCTACATATCGTCAATCATCAAAGGTGACGCCGGAATTGCGCGACAAAGACCCTGAGAACCGTCTGCTGGCGCGCGGGCCGCGCTCGCGTCTGCAAGCCGAGTTCGTCCGCGACAATGCGCTGGCGGTCAGCGGCCTGTTAAATGAGCAGGTGGGCGGGCCGAGCGTTTTGCCTTATCAACCCGCAGGGCTATGGGAAGAGATGGCCTTTGGCGACGGCTTTTCGGCGCAGGCTTATCGCCAGAGTCATGGGCGCGAGTTGTACCGCCGCAGCATGTACACCTTCTGGAAACGCACTGTGCCGCCGGCATCGCTGCTGACGTTTGACGCGCCCGACCGCGAAAAGTGCGTTGGGCGGCGCGCCCTGACCAACACGCCGCTGCAAGCCCTGGTGTTGATGAACGACCCGACCTACGTTGAAGCGGCGCGGGCGCTGGGCGTGCGGGCCTTGCGCGAAGGCGGCAAAGAGACGACAAGCCGCTTGCGTTATGCCTTTAGACTGGCAACCGCGCGCTGGCCTTCGGCGCAAGAAGTCAGCGTGTTGCGCGATCTGCTGACCAGGCAGATGGCGGTTTATCGGCGTGACACGCGAGCCGCTGTCGCTTTATTGAAAGTCGGCGAATCGCCGCTCGACCAGAATCTCGACGTTGCCGAGGCAGCAGCCTGGACGGTTGTATCCAGCACGATTTTGAATCTCGATGAGACGATCAGCCGGGAGTAGCGCAATGTGTAAGGAAAATAACCAAACTGAATCTGCTGAGCGAGAGATGGCATTGAGCCTGACGCGGCGGCAATTCTTTGGCGCTGGTGCAAAAGGCATCGGCATTGCCGCGCTCGCTTCGCTGCTCCAGCCTGAGATGTTTGCGGCCATCGCAGGCGATGAGACCCAGCGCGACCCGAAGACCGGCGGCCTCACGGGCCTGCCGCATTTTGCGCCGAAAGCCAGGCGTGTCATCTTCCTGCATCAATCGGGCGGGCCTTCGCAGATCGAGACGTTTGATTATAAAGCGCCGCTTGAACGACTGCACGGTACAGAGTTGCCCGAATCGGTGCGCCAGGGGCAGCGCATCACCGGCATGACCTCTGGGCAAAGCTCGCTGCCCTGCGTCCGCTCGCTCTTCAAATTCAAACAACACGGTCAGTCGGGAGCCTGGGTCAGCGAACTCTTGCCGCATACAGCCACGGTCGTTGATGATCTCGCCATCATCAAGACCATGCACACCGACGCCATCAATCACGACCCGGCGATCACCTTCATCCAGACGGGCTTTCAACAACCGGGCCGTCCGAGCATGGGCGCATGGGTGAGCTACGGATTGGGCAGCGAAAACCAGAACCTGCCAGCCTTCGTCGTGTTGCTGTCGCAGGCGCACGCGCTGAACACCGATCAGCCATTATTTTCACGGTTGTGGTCGAGCGGCTTCCTGCCGTCGAATTATCAGGGCGTGCGCTTTCGCGGCGGCGCAACGCCAGTGCTATTCCTGGAGGACGCGCCGGGTGTAAGCAAGACTACACGACGGCAGATGCTCGATGCCGTCGCCCGATTGAATAAGCTCAAGGCGGCAGAGTACGGCGACCCGGAGATCGAGACGCGCGTCGCGCAGTACGAGATGGCTTATCGCATGCAGGCGAGCGTGCCCGACCTGATGGATCTGTCGAAAGAGCCGGATTCGGTCTTTGAGATGTACGGCCCGGAATCGCGGCGTGCGGGCAGCTACGCCGCGAATTGCCTGCTGGCGCGCAGGCTCGCCGAGCGCAATGTGCGCTTCATTCAGCTTTATCATCGCGGCTGGGATCAACATAACGACTTGCCGCGCGACCTCCAATTGCAATGCCGGGGCACGGATCAAGCGACTGCGGCATTAATTACAGATCTGAAACAGCGCGGACTGCTCGACGACACGCTGGTGGTGTGGGGCGGGGAGTTCGGGCGCACGGTTTATTGCCAGGGCAAGCTGACAGATGGCAATTACGGGCGCGATCATCACCCGCGCAATTTTGTGATGTGGCTCGCGGGCGGCGGCGTCAAACGCGGATTGGTGATGGGCGAGACGGATGATTTCAGCTACAACGCCGTCGCCGACCCGGTGAGCGTTTTCGATTTGCAGGCGACGATTCTGCATCTGCTCGGCATCGATCACAAGCGCCTGACGTTCAAATTTCAGGGCCGCCATTTTCGCCTGACCGATGTCAACGGCGAGGTCGTCGAGCGATTGCTTGCTTGAACGGCGAGCTTCAGGTTCATTCGTCATCCGTATCCGACTGAGGTGAACCGGTTGAACTGAGATTCAGCGAGATCGGCGCGCCATCATCTTCGGGGCCACGCGCCTGCCGCCGTGCGTTGACCCAGACGTTGACCCATTGATAAATGGCGAAAGCCGCCAACGTCAACACGACGCTGCCGATCACGCCGATGAGCCGGCCATATTGGCTCAGCCAGGCGTAGAAGGCAAACAACAGCGCCAGTGCGTAGATCACCGGCAGGACGAATTTTCCGTATCGCGTAAAGTCGTCGGAGTCATCCATTTGGTCAAACATCGCATCACCTCCAGAAAATTCGTCCATCGCGCTTCAATCCGGCAACGCATAGGCGATGTAAGCGTCGCCTGATTTCGTGCCCATCTTGCCGCCGCCCGCAGCGATGACCACATACTGCTTGCCGTCGACTTCATAGGTGCTCGGCGTCGCGTAACCGCCCGCCGGCAGCGCCGTCTCCCAGAGCAGATGGCCTGTCTGCTTATCAAAGGCACGAAACTTTTCATCTCTGGTCGCGCCGATGAAGATAAGCCCGCCAGCCGTGACAATCGGCCCGCCGTAGTTTTCAGTGCCGGTGACCGGGAGGCCGCGCTTCGTCAGTTCCGCGAACTCGCCGAGCGGTATCTGCCAATCAATCTCACCCCTGTTCAGGTTGATCGCCGTGAGCGTCCCCCAGGGCGGCTTCACCGCAGGGTAACCGTCGGGGTCGAGAAAGCGATTGTAACCGGTATGTGTGAACGGAACTTCGATGATCTCATCTCCATTCAATTTTGTGGCGGGGATTACATTGGTGACTTCTTCGTCGTAGAGATAACGCAGGAGCGCTTGCTTCTGCGAATCGGCCAGATAACCGAACGAAGGCATCCAGCCGCGCCCGCTCTCGATTATTTTTTGCGCCTGGTCGCGGCGCACGCGCTGCGCCAGGTTGACGAGCGCCGGAGCGTTCTCTTGTGTCGCACCGCGCCGGTCTATGCCGTGACAGGCGGCGCAGTTTTGTCTGTAGACAGCTTCGCCTGCCGTCTTCGGGGCGATTTCGACCAGCGATAGAATCCACGGCATCTCATTGGCGTTGACATAGAGCCGCCCGCTCTCGGCATCAAACGCCGCGCCGCCCCATTCGCCGCCGCCATCAAAGCCCGGAAAGATCATGGTGCCTTGTTTGCTCGGCGGAATGAACGGCCTGCCGGTGCGCACGGCTTTCAAGCGCGCGAGCACCGCCCGTTGCGCTTCGGGCGAGATATTGGTCGCGTCGGCTTCGGTAAAGCTCTGTCGCGCGAACGGCGGCGGCTTGATAGGAAGCGGCTGCGTCGGATGCGCCTGCTCTCCCGGAATGTCTGAAGGCGGCACGGCGCGCTCTTCAATAGGAAAGAGCGGCTTGCCGGTCGTCCGCTCGAAGACGAAGACGTATCCTTGTTTTGTAATCTGCGCCACAGCATCAACCGGTCGCCCGTTGTGCCGCAAGGTGACGAGCACAGGCGCGGCTGGCAGATCACGATCCCAGAGATCGTGATGCACCAATTGGTAATGCCATAGCCTGCGCCCGGTCGCGGCGTCGAGCGCCAGCAAACAATCGGCGAAGAGGTTAGCGCCTTTGCGATTGCCGCCCCAGAAATCGAACGCTGCCGAACCGGTCGGCAAAAAAACGATGCCGCGCCGTGTGTCTACGCTGATGCCGCTCCAGGCGTTCGCGCCGCCGATGCGCTGCCAGGCGTCTCTGGGCCAGGTGTCGTAACCATATTCGCCGGGCCAGGGAATGGTGTGAAATATCCAGCGAATCTTGCCTGTGCGAACATCGTAAGCGCGAATGTGGCCGGGCGCGGCGCGTCCAGGGCCTTCGCTGACGCGTGTGCCGAGAATCAACAGGTCTTTATAGATCGCGCCCGGCGTGTTTGATAAGACATAGAGTCCCGTCACATCGCGGCCAAGCCCTTCGGTCAAGTCCAGGCTGCCTTGTTTGCCGAATGAAGGAATCGGCAATCCAGTGCGCGCGTCAAGCGCATAGAGCCGCTGACCGGCACAGGCGAAGATGCGCCGGTCAGTGCCGCTTTCCCAATAGGTGACGCCGCGATTAACGCCTAAAGAACTTTCTTGCGCGCCCGCCTTAAAGGGATCGAACGTCCAGAGCGCTTTTCCGGTCGCGGCGTTCAAGGCAAAGACTTTGATCTGTGGTGATGTAGCATACAAAACGCCGTTGACGATGATAGGGTTACATTGAATCTGCGAGCGGTTGTCATCGCGCTGGTCGCCTGTGTGATAGACCCAGGCGACCTTGAGGCGAGCGACGTTGGCTGTGTTGATTTGTGCGAGCGGCGAATACTGTGTATGCGCAGGGTTGCCGCCATGCGTCGGCCACTCGCTTCGGGCCGTCTTCGCCCCGTCATCAGCCAGGCCGGTTGGTGAGATTATTAAGGCAATCAATGCTAAGATGCCAAGTGTCGAGACAATCAATAACTGAAGTCGAGATTGATTTCGAAGATCGCGCATGGCCGTCAGCCTACCACTGATACCGCCTCGCAAACCAGCGCGCAATTAACGTCGCATCGCCAATGACATCGAAGTTCAGATTTTGCCCGACGCTGTTCTTGATAGTTCGGCGTTGACTGGTTACAGTGAAAATCGTGCGCGCTTTCTTTTGTGTTGTCAGGCGAACGATCAGCACTCACCACGCGACTGGAGAAGAGCAATGCAGAAGCGAAATTTGGGGAAAGGCGGCCTTGTGGTTTCCGCAATCGGACTGGGCTGCATGGGGATGTCGGAGTTTTACGGCGCGACCGATGATCAGGAATCGATCACCACTATTCATCGGGCGCTCGAACTGGGCGTGAGCTTTCTCGACACCGCAGACATGTACGGCCCTTACAAAAATGAAGAACTCGTCGGGCGAGCCATTCGTGGTCGCCGTGATGAAGTAGTCATCGCTACAAAATTCGGTATCGTGCGCGACCCGACCAATCCGACCATTCGCGGCGTCAGCGGCAGACCCGATTATGTGCGCGCGTCTTGCGAAGGCAGCCTCAAGCGGCTCGGCGTCGACACGATAGACCTGTATTACCAGCACCGCGTTGACCCGCAAACGCCAATCGAAGAGACCGTCGGCGCGATGGCCGATCTGGTGACTGAAGGCAAGGTGCGCTACCTCGGACTCTCCGAAGCCGGAACCGAAACTTTGCGCCGCGCCTGCACCGTGCATCCCATCGCCGCCTTGCAGACAGAGTATTCGCTATGGAGCCGCGATCCTGAAGATGAAATCCTGCCGGCGTGCCGCGAGCTTGGCGTCGGCTTTGTAGCTTACAGCCCGCTCGGTCGCGGGTTTCTGACCGGCCAGATCACGAGTTTCGATGACCTCGCCGCCGACGATTACCGGCGCTACTCGCCGCGCTTTCAGGGCGACAACTTCGACAAGAATCTTGAACTGGTGCGCCGCATCGAAGAGATGGCGCGCGAGAAAGGCTGCACCTCTGCGCAGCTTGCGCTCGCCTGGGTGCTGGCGCGCAGCAAAGACATCGTGCCGATTCCGGGCACCAAGCGCCGCCAGTATCTCGAAGAAAATCTCGGCGCGATCAACGTCGAACTGACCTCCGAAGAGATGCAGCGCATTGACGAGATTGCGCCGCAGGGCGCGGCTGCCGGCACACGCTACCCTGAATCGATGATGGGCATGGTCAATCGCTGACTCGCTTTGATGGCGCACGTCGAAGGGAGCTTTGGATGAAAAGCAATCCGCTCCGCCTGCGGGCGTTGGTTTTGTTATTTGCTTTACAGACGGCTGCACCGCTCGTACTGGCGCAGGATGCCGCAAAACAAGCCGTTCGGGACAAGGTGACCCCGGCAGCGCTGCCTTTCGCGCTCGAAGATGTGCGGCTGCTTGACGGGCCGTTTCGTGAAGCGCAACTGCGTGACGCGCAATACCTCCTGGACATTGATGCCGACCGCTTGCTGCACATGTTCCGTGTCAACGCCGGTCTGCCGTCGACGGCCAGGCCCTTGGGCGGCTGGGAAGCGCCGCAGGTCGAATTGCGCGGCCACACACTGGGCCATTACCTTTCGGCCTGCGCGCTGATGTATGCCAGCACCGGCGACGAGCGCTTCAAAGCTCGAAGCGCGGCTATCGTTGCCGAACTGGCAAAAATCCAACAGGCCATGCCCGCGCGCGGCTACCACGCAGGGTATCTCTCAGCTTTTCCTGAAGAATTTTTTGATCGCGTGGACGCCCGCAAGCCGGTCTGGGCTCCGTATTATACACTACATAAGATCATGGCCGGTCTGCTCGATGCCTACAGCCTCTGCGGCAACCGGCAGGCGCTCGATGTGTTGTTGAAGCTGGCCGACTGGGTGAAGTTTCGCGTCAATCGGTTGAGCGACGAGCAGCAGCAGCGCGCTCTCGATACTGAATTCGGCGGCATGAATGATGTGCTGGCGAATCTCTACGGCGTGACGGGCGACCCTGAGCATCTGCGGCTGGCGCGGAAGTTCGAGCACGCGGCGGTCTTCGACCCGTTAGCGCGCGGCGAAGACCGGCTCACGGGGCTGCATGCCAACACGCAGATACCGAAGGCCATCGGCGCGGCGCGCGAATACGAATTGACCGGCGAAGCGCGCTATCACGACATCGCCAGCTTCTTCTGGCAGCGCGTCGCTGAGCATCGTTCCTACGTCATCGGCGGCAACAGCGACGACGAACTCTTCTTTCCCATCGAGCATTTCTCGAAGCATCTCGGCGAAGCCAGCACAGAGACCTGCAACACTTACAACATGCTCAAGCTGACGCGGCACCTGTTCGCCTGGTCGCCCTCTGCCGAGATGATGGATTTCTACGAGCGCGGTTTGTTTAATCACATCCTGGCGTCGCAAGATCCGGCGACGGCAATGATGACCTACTACGTGCCGCTCAAACCGGCGACCTTCAAGACGTTCTCAACGCCGGATGATTCATTTTGGTGCTGTGTCGGCACGGGAATGGAGAACCACGCGAAGTATGGCGACACGATCTACTTTCACGATGAGCAGTCGCTTTACGTCAATCTGTTTATCGCTTCGGAACTCCGATGGAAAGCCAGAGGCTTGACCGTGCGACAGGAGACGCGGTTTCCCGAAAGCGAGGCGACGCGGCTGACCTTGAGATGTGAACAACCCGTGCGATTGGCCCTGCAAATTCGCTATCCGGCGTGGGCGCAATCTGGAATGAAGATTACAATCAATGGCAAGCCTGAAACGGTTGCCGCGCAGGCCGGCTCTTACCTGCGTCTCGAACGCCAATGGCGCGACGGCGATGTCATAGAGATACGCCTGCCGATGAGCTTGCGAATCGAAGCCATGCCGGATGACCCGAAGACCGTTGCCTTGCTCTATGGGCCAATCGTCCTGGCAGGCGATCTCGGCACAACGCGCCTGGCAAATGTTAAACGTTATGGGCCGAGCGCGCCGGAAGAGACGACTGCGGGGACGCCCGAAGCACCGGCTTTGATTTGTAATGCTGATCACTTACTGGCGAAAGTGAAAGCGGTGGCGGGCGTCCCGCTGACTTTCAAGACGCAAGGCATCGGGCGACCGGCGGATGTGGTGTTGCGGCCTTTCAACAAGATCACCGACCATCGCTACAGCGTTTACTGGAAGCTTTATTCGCTTGCTGAATGGCGCAGGGTCAACCGCGAGAAAGCCGCAGCCCTGGCGCACAGCCGCGAGATCGAGCGCCGCACGATTGACGTTGTGCGCATCGGTGACGCGGCGGACGAAACCGCACATGGCTTCAAGGGGGAGCATACGGATACTGGAACTCTCGGCGCGCGCCGATGGCGCGACGCGCGGCGCAGCGGCTGGTTTCGTTATGACTTGCAGACGGCGGGCAATCAGCCGGCCACCTTGCGCTGTACCTATTGGGGCAATGACGGCGGCAACCGCGTCTTCGACATACTTATTGACGGTCAGCGCGTGGCGACGCAAAAGCTCGAATACGACAAGCCGGGCGAGTTCTTCGATGTCGAGTATCCTTTACCGACAGAGTTGACGCGCGGCAAGCAGCGCGTGAGTGTCATGTTTCAAGCCCACGAAGGGGCGCTGGCGGGCGGCGTCTTCGACGTGCGTATCGTTCGCAACGCAAGCCGCTCATCGAATGAGCCGAAAAGATAAAAGCAAGCTACAGGCTCAGGTGGCATCTGAAGAGCAAAGGAACTCTGGATGAAACATTACAAAATTGTGATCACCGCCGCGATCATTCTGCTGGCGACGCCGTTGGCAACCCTTGCGCAAACCGCTGAACAGGTCAGGGCGCGTTATACGAAGTATGAATACCAGATTCAGATGCGCGACGGCGTGCGCCTGTTCACCGCTGTCTATGTGCCGAAGGATACGTCGCAGCCCTACCCCTTCCTGCTGACGCGCACGCCTTACAGCGTCTCACCGTATGGCGTTGATCATTACCCCAAAACGCTCGGCCCATCGCCGGAGTTCGAGAAAGAGGGCTTCATCTTCGTCTATCAGGATGCGCGCGGTCGCTATATGTCCGAAGGCGAGTTTCAGCAGGCGCGGCCTTATCAACCGAACAAGCGCGGCCCTAAAGACATTGATGAGAGCACAGACACTTACGACACCATCGAGTGGCTGTTGAAGAACATTCTCAATAACAACGGCAGGGTCGGAATGGTCGGCATATCGCAGCCGGGCTTTCACGTCGCCGCCAGCTTGATGGATTCGCACCCGGCGCTCAAGTGTGCATCGCCGCAAGCGCCGACCGCTGATTACTATCTGAACGATGATGTCTATCACAACGGCGCGTTCATGCTGGCGGCGAACTTCTATTTCTACTCTTTCTTCCTGCCGCGCAAGGGCGGGCCGAAACTTCCGAAACAATGGGAGTTTTTTGATCCCGGCACGCCGGATGGCTACGACTTCTTTTTGCACCTCGGCCCGCTTGCCGAAGTCAATCAAAAGCTCTTCAATGGCGAGGCCAGATACTGGCAAGAGGTCATCGATCATCCGAACTACGACGAATTCTGGAAGCCGCGTTCGCTGTGGCGCTTTATGAACAATGTGAAATGCGCTGTGCTCAACGTCGGCGGCTGGTTCGATGCCGAAGACCCTATGGGGCCGTTTCACACCTACAGGGCGGTCGAGAAGAACAATCCCGGCGCGACCAATCTGCTGGTGATGGGGCCGTGGCCGCACGGCGGCTGGGCGCGCAGCGACGGCGACAAACTCGGCAATCTCAGTTTTGGCGTCAAGACCGCCGTCTTCTTCCGCGAGCAGATTCAGTTCCCCTTCTTCATGCATTATCTGAAAGACAAGCCGGGCACATTACCCGAAGCCTTTATGTTTTTGACAGGGCTCAACGAATGGCGCGCTTTGGATGAGTGGCCGCCAAAAGATGCGCGACCGCTGACGCTTTATTTTCAAGGGAACGGGCGATTGAGCGCCGAAGCGCCGATAGACGATGGCGCAAATGCGTTTGACGAATACACCAGTGATCCCAATCGCCCTGTGCCTTATCTGGGTTACATCGTGCGCGGCATGACCTCGGATTACCTGACCGAAGATCAACGTTTCGCCTCTGAGCGGCCCGACGTATTGGTTTATCAAAGCGAGTCGCTGGCTGAAGATCTGACGATTGCCGGGCCAATTAAAGTCAATCTCAACGTCTCGACTTCGGCAACCGACAGCGACTTCGTCGTCAAATTGATCGATGTCTATCCCGGCAATTATCCCGCGCCGCCCGCGCTCGAAGGTCAGCCGGTGCCGGCCAATGCCGTAAAGCTGGGCGGCTATCAACAACTGGTGCGCGGCGAGCCGTTTCGCGGCAAGTTCCGCAACGGCTTTGACAAGCCTGAAGCCTTCGTACCTGGGAGACCAGCCGCCATCCACTTTGCGATGCCTGATGTGTATCACAGCTTTCGCAAAGGCCACCGCCTCATGGTGCAAGTGCAAAGCTCCTGGTTCCCGGTTGTTGATCGCAATCCGCAGAAGTTCATGGAGATCCCGAAAGCTACCGCTGCGGATTTTCAGAAAGCCACCGAGCGCCTTTATCGCTCGCGCAATTTGAATTCATCGGTGACCGTGCTGGTCCAGGGCAAGCCGAACCAATGAAGAGAAGTGATAAATGATAAATGATGAATGATGAACTCACAGACCACTCTCCGCCATTCATCATTCATCATTCACCCTTCATCATTTCCGAATATCTGTGGCTGTTTTGCAGACGCAAACAAAAGAGCCACACGTCGATAAGCCTGGCACCAGCCTGCCATTCCCTCTATAGCCCAGGGAACCCGCGTTTTTGCGATAGTTAATCGGCGAGCGGTAACGGCGCAGGGCGCGGCACGGACGTTGCTCTAGTTATAGACGGCAAGCTTGTTGAGATGAGCGGCAAAGCCGCGACATTCAATTGGCTAACAAAAAATCTTTAGCGGAGGACAGTTAATGAAGAAAGTTATTCTCTCGGCAGTGATGGTTTTGGCTCTGGCCGGCGGTTCGGTGTTTGCGGCCACCACTCAGAACAAGAATGCGGGCGGCGCTAAGCCGGCAGCAGGTATGAAGAGCACCACCAAGAAGAAGCACAAGAGAGCCCACAAGAGGGCTGCGAAGAAGGCCGCCAACAAGAATATGTAATTCGCTCGAAGCATCAATAGGCGACATCAGCGGGTCGGCCCGATGCTTGGGCTGGCCCGCTCTCTTTTTAGCGCGGCGCGTTATAATTGAATTTGCGAGTTTGTCGTATGAGTAAGCTCATTCGCATCATCGTCATCATCCTCCTGGCGTTCGCGCTGTCGAGCCTGCTCATTTTTCGCCTGCGCATTGGCGACGACGCCGTTCCCGACGCCCCGCCGTCCGCTCTCAACCCGGACATTCAAACTGTCGAAGGTCAGATCGGCACAGTCGATACCGACACGAAAACCGTAACCCTGGTCGACGGCGACAAACAGGTCACCTTCGACTTTGACGAACGCACAGCCATCGTCGAATCGGGCCACGCCGTGCCGCCTGCCGCCATTCCGCAAGGTGCCGCAGCCAGCGTGCGTTATACGCAGCGCGGCGGCAAAAACTGGGCGCGTAAGATCGAATTGCTCAACGATACGCCGTCCGAATCCTACTGACTGTGAAGACGAAATTAGCGAAGCAGGCAGGAGCCGCGAATCACCCGAATAAATCCAAATCCACCCGATCTGCCGATGATCGATCTCTATTCGGGTGCATTCATCAAGGGTCGTGGCAATCGTCGTAAGCGAGCGTTGCCGCGATTCACGAGGCCCGTTGGCGGTGCAGCCTCTTATCGACGACAGCAGCCATTGCTGCGGTATCCAACTCGCCTCCAAGAAAATTGGTAAGCACGTCGATGGGCTGAGACGGGGCATCGAGCATCTGATTGTAATTTACATAAACCACTTCGATGTTCGGCTGTTTGGCCAGCCAGTCGTCGATCTCCACTAAGTGCTTGCGAAACATTTCTGCCATTCGTTCATCGCTGATCGTATCGGTAGCTTCGCCGCGCCGGAGGAGCATCTGCCGTTGGGAGGCGAGTATTTCCTTCATATCCCTGCGCATGAAGATAATCTTGTAGTGATAGTCGGGTGGCAGGTGTTTGAGCAGCGCCGAGATAATTTTGACCGCCTTGCCAGCGGCATCGCTCAACCACAGATGATCCTTTTCAAGTTGCTTGACCTTTTCAAGTTCAAAATACCCTTTGGGATTATCTTCGTCGGCAGTCCTTATCGAATCGGTCATCGCTTTGATGCCGCCGGCGACCAGCATGCTCATCATCATCGACGTGCCGGAGCGGGGCAATCCTGAAACAATAATCACTGGTTCCGTTTGCATGCCTGAGTCATTACCTCTCACGCTGAAAGCCTTCTGACCGAAACGATAACCGCGAGCCTGGCGAATTAGTTCTTCGCGAGGCTTGCTTCACCAGCCCAGGGCCTGGCGATAGTCTTCGCAGGCTTCATATTTTTCTGGCTCGGAGGGTCATCTTTTGGGGTTGCGTAAACGTCGGCGCACCCTGGATCAAAAATTTCGAGCAGCAAGCATTACATTCACGACAAGTAATGTCAAGCGCAAAGACTGGCCGCAACAGGCTTGAAGCCAGCGACGCAATTGACGGCAATCCGGCCTGGCGCAGTCTTCAGTAACCGAGAGTGTGGGGCGGCGAAATATAAATTGCCTGGTCTCTGGCCATGAGGGTCGGCGAAGCGTTTGCCCGGCTAACTTTTAGACGGAAGGGCCTTCTGATTTGAAAAATGATCTGTCGAATTCGCACAATGTATAGTGGCACGGGTTACTAAGTGCTTGACATTGCGGAAAACGATATTATAATGGCTGGCGCGCGGAGAAGTACTCATAATCACAGACAGACTATCTGAATAATCCAGTGGAATTGCAGAGCGTGACAGCCTCTGTGGCCACTCTCCGTTAGGTTTGTGCTGGCGTGTCGACATTGAAGAGAGGGTCAAAGAATCGTTCGTCAGGCAGGTCGTCGTCTGTGAAAATCAGGTGATCGTTGGTTTGAGGTGACCAGGGAAGGTCACGTCAATCTATTTGGTTCCCGCTATTCCTCACTAGTATTCCTTTGACTCATTTTACATCCCCGACAGGGGTGGGGAGGGGTGTGTATGCACACCAGTTATCATGTAGCGTTTGTGCCGATACCGCAGTCTGATCGCCATTTAATATTTCATACTCTGAAAGGCGCAGTTGACCTCATCCCTGAAGAATTAGTCACGATTTTACGCCAATTCGACGGCAACTCGGCTGCTTCCTTAAGCGAGCAGGAACTTGAGACGCTGGCAAAACGGGGATACCTCACCGACGAAACGCCAGAGCAAGAGCAGGAGCAGGCACAGACGGTTCTCCGCCTGGCTGCCAAGAATCTTCGACCTGTGGTCGAAATTGCTTTTCGTTTTTCATCAGATGGATCGCCCGAAGCTGACACCCCGGCAGATCCAGAGACGATTGACGAGGTTTTTCTTCTTGGCGCTAGCGCTGCAAAACGAGAACAACTGGTTTCAGTGGCACTCGAAGTCACCGTGCCGGAGATTGCGCCACACCTGTTTGAGCGCATCCTCAACAATGCAGCCGAGCGTGATTACACCATCGTGCCGGTCGTCACGCCACAAGGGCTGACCGCTCTGAAACCCTGGCGCAAAAGCCAGAACTTTCAAGTTGTGATCCTTGAAACCGACTCTTCGAATATGCCGGTTGATGCGGCGGAACTTTACGAAAGTATCTTGAGCTACTTTGAGCGGCAGATCCATATTGGCTGGCGATGCGACATCGATGGGCTCAGTGCCGCTCAAGTGGCGGCTGTCGCCGTCGTGCGCCAGCAGGTCAGAGAGAAATATCCGTCTTTTATGGCTTGCCTGGTCTCCGAGGCGACGGATGGGACAGCAGCGGTCGGTTATATTGCTGATAACGGTAGCCGGGTTCCCTACATCAGTGCCGATAATGAAAGCGTTCTGAAAACGCTTTTTCGATTCTTGACGACTCCGAGACTGGTCAATTACACGCCGTTTTTTCAGCCCGAAGCTGCACGGCTGGTCTTCTCTGTAGCGACCAAGCAATTGTCCTATGAGTCGCCGGCAAAAGAAGCGGTTGTGGGCTTTGCGGCGGTGCGTGCGGCCCTTGAATTGGAACATCAGCAAACGCCTATCGACTTTTGGCCGCCGCGCGGCGGAGCTTCTGATTGCCTTTCGTGTCGCTACTCGCTGGTTTGCGGGCGCGATTGGATCAGCGACTACGGATATGACACGACCCTTGAGTGTGCCGGGCTGTTTGAACGACGGCTGCAACAGGTTTTGCCGCTCCTTTTATTTAATGCTCGCGGCAATCTGCGGCCTCCTGCTGCGACCGGGAAGAATGCTTGAGGCGTCCTCATCTACTTGAGGCAGCCTCATCTAAAGGATTGAAACTCACAGATTGAAAGAATCAATAATGTCAACTGAAGATGCCATCGGCCTTCCATTCTCTCTGCCACCGATGACGATTGACCGCATGGAGATGGCGCTCGACGAGCCGCGCTATATGGTGACGCTTATCGGCCAGAGCAGGCGGATGATCATTTCGCCGAAACTCGCCGACTTGCTAAGGGAATTGAAACAAGATAAATCGCTCGACGAGATCGCCCGCAGCCTCTCCGAGTCCTGGGGCAAGCCAATTGGCAGCGATGACTTGCGCTTCATCGTCGAGCAGCAAATGATTCCGCGCGGGCTCGCTTATCCACGGGGCGAAGCGCCTGCCGATGCCAGAACCGCGAACCGGAGCATTCAGCAGCCGAAGTCGCCGATCCTGTTGCGTATGCTGCAAGGGCGATTCCGCTGGCGACTGCTGAATCCGCGAACGGTTCGCAAGCTCTGCTCGCCGCTGGCGGTTTTCTACGAGCCGCTGTCGGTTGCCCTGGCCCTATTATTAATCGTCGCCTCGCGGTATCTGCTGTATAAAGATTATGACTCGCATTTCTTCAATCAAGTTGTCGGGCGGTCGACGCCGACCGAATACTTGATCAGCCTGGGACTGCTCATCGGCGTCGTCCTGTTTCACGAATTCGGCCATGCGGCGGCGCAGATTCGCTTCGGCCTGCGTACAGGCCCCATCGGCTTTCAACTTTATCATTACATCCCGGCGTTTTTCGCCGATGTCAGCAATAGCTGGAAACTCAAGCCGCGCCAGCGCATCGCCGTTGATATTGGCGGCATCTACTTTCAAAGCATGATGGCGTCGATCTTCTACCTGATTTATCTGAAGACGGATTTCGTCCCGCTGCTGGCAGCGGTGATTGCTTCAGATACTTTATGTGTGATTTCAATCAACCCTTTCCTGCGATTTGATGGCTACTGGTTGCTGACCGATGCGCTTGCCGTGCCGAATCTGCGAGAACAGGCCGAGCGGCAATTCGCCGGCCTGTTGCGGCGGTTGATGGGCCGCCCGCCAAAACATGATCTCGCCGCCGTCACCCGGACTCGGGGAGCGCTCATGGTTGCCTATACCATCGCCAGAAACGCTTTCTGGCTTCTCCTGTGCTTCCTCATCATCCGCAGGGCCTCGCACATTTATGCGTCGGCTTTGACGCTGATGAAGAATTTCTTTGCGCTGATCAGGCGAGGGATCGAGTTCGGCGAATGGGCGCTGCTGCTCTCTTCGATCATCCGCATGACTTTGTTTGTCTTGCTGCTTCTGACCATGATCTCCCTGATCTTCAGCGTCGCTTTAAGGGTGATCGGCCTGACGCGCAAAGTCTTCTCGAAACTCGTACTGCGGCAGGCGACGGCCCCGGCCATCCCCAATGCGGCGCAAGAGTGAGATAGAGGAGGTGAGGAAGGTGAAAGGCGCAAACATTTTCTGGATATCAATCGATTCGCTGCGGCGTGATTTCCTTCACACCTACAAGCCGCAGGGCAATCGCCATACGTTTATCGATGAGCTTGCCGGCAACGGCTGTGTCTTCGAACATACATTTCCCGGCGGCAACTGGACGATGCCCTCGCATGCGACGATGCTGACAGGGCTGGATGCCACGTCGCACATGATCTGGAGTTGGGCGCACCGCTTCGCGCCGGAAACCCGTAGCGCTTTCGATTACTTCAAAGATGCCGGCTATACAGTCGGTTGCTTTGCCATTCCGCAACTCGGCTCGTTGTTTTCACAATCACCGCTCGATTATGTCGGCCCTACTGCGGATCCCACGCTCTTGAAATGCCTGGGAAGTGACCGCCCGTTTTTCGCCTTCTGGCACACTTATAATGTTCATTACCCTTATGGCATGGTCGTGCCTACGGATTACAATGACGCCAGGGCCGATTTCGATCATCCGTCGCGCGCGCTCAACTACCTGCGTTACCTGATCGTCACCGAACAGCAAGAAATTATCTTCGATTCCTATCGGCGAGAGATTCAGAGCGCCGCCCGCTTTATACGAATGGTTGCCGATAGACTCAGAAGCCTCGGCAAGCTCGAAAATACCTATTTCATCATCACCGCCGATCATGGCGAAGCCTGGGAGCCTTTGACCTCATTTCACTGCAATTTCAAAGAAGAGGTTATCGAGATTCCCTTGATCATCAGCGGCCCGGATATCGCGCCATCGCAGGTGGCAACGCCGGTCAGCCTCGTCAGTCTGTTGCCGACGATGCTCGATTTGTGCGGCCTTGAAGTCGATGAAGCGGCAGCCGGATTTGATGGCCAAAGCCTGTTGCCGCTGATGGCCCGCAAGGCCGACGAGGCGTCGCCGCTGGTCATCGCCGGCCCCGACGGCGTGCGGAATCGGCACCGTTATCTTGCCATTCGCCAGGGCGAATGGATGTTGATCTCAGCCATGGGTTACTGGCGTGAAAGCTTTCATCGGGTCAGCGACGGCGTGCGTTCTGAAAACCTCCTCGACCAGGAGTTGCCGGTCGAAGCGCGCAATTCTCTTGAAGAATTCCGCGCCATCGCCGAACGCCATGCCGAGCGGCTATCGAGCAAGAAAGATCATGTCGTCGAGGTCTCAAAAGTTACAGAGAAGAAACTGCAAGCGCTGGGCTATGTATGAACCGCCCGGCGGCGCTTCTCGCGAGTTTGTCTGAATCGCATGATTTTAGCGTCAGGCATGGTTAAAACCAGGCCGACCAGGGATCGTCCCTTTCAGACATTTGCTGGTTCAACCAGCACATCCCCAATGAAAGGAGCATGCTGATGGCTTCTAACCGTATTCTCTCTTTGAACGATGTTGCTAGTGATTTCTCAGTCGAGGAATTAGAACCCCGCATGGAAATGCAAATGCTCGGTCTCGGTGCTGATCCGGGCATTATCATCATCCGTAAAGGGGCAGCGGCAGCAGCAGCGAGGATCACCATCATCATCATTACCGGAACAATCTGGACCCCATCCGGTACATGGACCTTCACCTAATCCCTGGTGGAACTAGCAAAGGTAGCTCCCGGGGACTGCTGGTCCCTGGGAGCACCAAGCGATCCTCGCTGCCGTTGATGGAACTCATTATACCAAAAGGGAAGCTGCGATGCAGGCAATGGATTCATTCATCGAGGAGTTGGCCGCCGATCTCAAACGCGACGGGCTGCGCGCCGGGCGCGCGGTGGTCTTAGGCATCGATGGCGTGCCGCACTCCTTGCTTCGCCAATTAATGGCCGCCGGCATCATGCCGAACATGACGAAGCTAACCGCCGCCGGGACATTGCGGCGAATGGAATCTACCTTACCGTGCGTCTCGTCCGTGGCCTGGACATGCTTTCGCACCGGTTTGAATCCGGGACAAATCGGCCTGACTGGATTCACCGACCGCCGCCCGCGCACTTACAAAACTTATTTTCCGCAATCGACCGCCCTGCCGCTGCCGACCATGGAAGAGTATGCCGCCAATATGGGGTTGAAGGTCATGGTCATGGGCATGCCGGTCAATTATCCGCCGGTGAAAGTCAAAAACGGCGTTTCCATCGGCTGCTTTCTCTCGCCATCGCTTGAGAAAGCGGTTTATCCGGTTGAGATTCTCGACACGCTCAAGCGACTGGATTATCGAATCGATGTCAATACGAGCCTGGCTTCAGAGCCGGAGCGCTTCATTCAAGATGTCTTTGCCGTGACCGAGCGCTATCGCCAGACGATGTTTCATTTCTGGGAGCAAGAGAAGTGGGACTTGATGATGATCCACTTCATGACGACGGACCGCATGCACCATTTCATGTGGGATCAGGCGGATGCGGCAGCGCCTTATCATAAAGAATTTTTGGAACTCTATTCACGTATCGATGAAGTCATCGGTGAGGTCGCCGCTAAGATAGACGACGACACCCTGCTGATGCTGTTATCCGATCATGGCTTTTGCGGCATCAAGCAGGAAGTCAACCTCAACGTCTGGCTGCAACAGGAAGGCTTCTTGCGATTTCAATCGAGCGCGCCCAAGTCGCTCGAAGAGATCGACGGTCGCTCGAAAGCCTACAGCCTGATTCCCGGACGCATCTTTATCAACCTGAAAGGCCGCGAGCCGCGCGGCTCGGTCGCGCCCGGCAGCGAAGCCGAGAGCGTCTGTGAACAGATCACCGAGCGGTTGTTGCAATTGCGCAATCCGCAAAATGGCGAGCCGGTGATCGATAGAGTCGAGAACTGGCGGCGCTTTTATGGTGCGAATGTCTGCGGCGTCGCGCCCGACCTGGTGGCTTTGGGCCATTACGGCTACGACCTCAAGGATCAGATCATCGGCAAGGAACTCTTCAGGCCGAGCAAATTGAAAGGTATGCATACTTACGATGATGCGTTTCTGTTCGTCAATCGCCCGATGGCGATTCCTGAGGGCATCAAGATTTTCGAAGCCTCGGCAATCATCGGCGAGCAGTGCCGCTGTCGTCATCCGCTTGAATAAAATTTGCTGAAGTGGGCCTTGCGGTCTTCGCAAACCGCTTTTCGAGGGAATATGGGGGAAGGGACTAAGATAAGCCGCCGACGGATTCTGCAACTCGGCCTCGGCGCGGGCACCGGGCTGGCCCTCTGGGAATTGTATAAGCTGGCCTGGTCGAATAAGCACACGCGAAATCAAGCCGCCGCGCTCCTCTACAAAAACACCGGCCTGGATGATGAGCGGTTGGCGCGGCTGCTCGCCGTCGCTCTTGAGAACAACGGGAAATACGCCGACATTTTTCTCGAACACAGCCTGGGCACGTCTTTGAATTTCGACGGCGACCGCTTGCTGCACGCCAGTGTCGAATCGGCGAGCGGCGCTGGCGTGCGCGTCATCAGCGACAGCAACATCGGTTTTTGTGCGACAGAGGATGTCTCATGGGAAGGCCTGGCGAAAGCTGCTCGCGAGGCGGCAGCGATGGCGCGCGGCGGCACAGGGGCGCGCGTCTCTTCGTTAAAGCCGATTGAAATGCTCGACCTTTATCCGATTCGCTCGACGCCGACCGACCCGCTGCGCGACAAGCAGGAGATCGTCCGGAAAATCGTCGAAGCGGCCAAGGCGAGCGATTCGGCGGTCAATTCCGTGCGCGCCAATTACTCCGACTCTGTACGTTTTATTACCATCGCCACTTCCAATGGCGTGATCGCCCATGACACGCAGCCGATGCTGCAAGTCGGCGTCAGCGTATCGGCCAGGGATGATGAGAAAGGCAAATTTGGCGCTGGTTCGTTCACCGGCGGAGGTCACTACGGCCAGGAATACTTTGACGATCATCCGCCGGAAGAGATTGGCAAGCGCGCCGTGCAGATGGCGCGGCATCAGATGCAGGCCGTCGGTGCGCCGAGCGGCGAACTGCCGGTTGTGCTGGGGCCGGCTTACAGCGGCGTCTTATTGCACGAAGCCGTCGGCCACGGCCTTGAGGCAGACTTTAACCTGCGCGGCTATTCTGCCTACTCCAATCGACTCGGCGAAATCGTCTGCTCAAAATTATGCACCATCCACGATGACGGGCGGCGTCCGAATCTCAACGGTTCGCTCAATTTTGATGATGAAGGCGTGCGCTCCAATGACACTCTGCTGATTGAGAAGGGCAAACTGGCTGGCTACATGCACACGCGCGAGACCGCCGCGCGCATGAATGTTGCGCCCACAGGCAATGGCCGCCGCCAGAACTATAGCTTCCCGCCTATGCCGCGAATGACCAACACCTATTTAGACAATGGCGAATCGACCGCCGAAGAGATCATACGCTCGGTCAACTATGGCGTGTATGCGCAATTCTTTTCGGGCGGCTCGGTCAACATCACGACCGGAGACTTCACGTTTGTGCCCACTGAAGCCTTCCTGATCGAAAGCGGACGCATCACCGCGCCGCTGTCAAACGTGCTGCTTCTGGGCAATGGGCCGCAAATTCTCAATCGCGTCAGTATGGTCGGCAACGACATGAAAATCAGCGATAACCTCTGGGCCTGCGGCAAGCAAGGTCAAATGATTCCGGTGACCATCGGCACGCCGACGCTGAAAGTCGATGCGATGACCGTCGGCGGCAACTGGCAGAGCTGAGGGAGTCTGTTTATGGAAAATGAAGCTCTGGCAAAAAGAGCCGTTGAGTTATGCAAGCAACGCGGTGCCGATGAGGCGGACGCGCTGGTGATGCGAAAACGCGAAAACGCTCTCCAGGTCTTTTACCGCGACAGCACCCTGGCGGCAGCCAGCGACACCACACGTATCACGCTGCGCGTGTTCAGCAATCACAAGGGCGCTATTATTTCGGGGCGCGGCACGAGCGAGCAAACCCTGGAAGCGATGGTCGCGCAAGCCGTGGCCTTTGCCGAACAGTCCTCGCGCGACAAGTTCCTCGGCCTGGCTGAAGATGCTCAGATGGGCCGTTTGCAAGACGATCTGGGCATCTACGATCAGGCGCTGGCCGACTTGTCTCTGGCTGACATGGAAGAGACCGCCAGCCGTTTGCAAGCCATGGTGGTGGCGCGCGACAGCCGCGTCGGTTCGCTGAGCAGCGCGACTTTTCAAGCGCAGACGCATGAAGTGACGCTCTGTACTTCGCAGGGCTATTGCCAAACTTACAAGACGACCATGGGAACGCTGGGAACCAATGCCGTCCTCGATAACAGCTTCACGGAGTTCGGCGCGGAAGCCGCTAATGGCGACAGCGGCAAGCTGGTAGGCGGTGCCAATCTCAGCAGCCGGACACTCGGCGGGCTCAACCCTGATCGGCTGGCCGACCTGACGGTACAGAAGCTCGCGGCGAGAGCCGGCGCAAAACCGGCGGGCTCAGGCTGGTTTCCCGTCGTCTTTGCGCCGACCGCGTCGCGCAGCCTGGCGGCTATTCTTCTACAATTTTGCAGCGGCCCGGTGGCGATGTACGCGGAAGGCTCCTATCTCGGCAAACTCGGCGAACAGATCTGCTCGCCGAATTTCACGCTGGTTGACGATCCGCTGAAACCCGGAGGACTCAAGACCGCGCCCTTCGACCACGAAGGCGTAGCGCCGCGCCGCAAAGTGATTATCGAGAAGGGCGTCTTCAACGAGTATTTGCTGAACGCTTATTATGGCCGCGTGCTGGAGCGCAACTCGACCGGCAATGCCATTACGACCGATGACATACGACTGGGCGTCGCGCCTTCGAATGCCTATATCGAAGCAGGTTCGGCGACCCCGGAAAGCCTGTTGGCCGATGTCCGCCAGGGATTTTACGTAACCAAGCTTACATCGCGCACCATGCATGTCGGCGCGAACTTCACACAGGCGGCGACCGGGATGTGGATCGAAAATGGCAAGCTGACGCATGCGGTGCGCGCGGCCATCATCTCGATGCCGCTGAAAGAGATGTTCAAGAACATCGCCGGCTGCGGCAACGATCTCGAACACGACGCGGCGCTGGCGGCACCGACTCTGCTGGTCGGCAAAATGAATCTCGCGCCTCTGGCGTGACCCGGAGCCTGCACTTGCGGGCGACATGCTGGTGCCGACTCCATCGGCTATTCCTTTCGTCTCTTTGTAATGTAAATTTCTAATTTGACTCGGAGGTAACATTCTCATGCGCTTGATCATTTCATGCCTGGCAGTCGCTTTGGTGTTTTTGACGTTGTTGCCAGCTCACGAAGTGGCGGCAGATAGCCGCGCGCAGGAGCTGATCAAACAAGCGCGCGCGGCGCTCGGCGGCGAAGAGGCCCTGAATGCGGTGCACGGCCTTTCGTTAAGCGGCAAACTGCGGCGCGACGATAAATCGGGCGACATCAAGCTCGACCTATTGCTGCCCGATAAGTTTAAGCGGTCGGAGACCATGAGTTTGATTGCCAATATCGAAGCGACCTTCACCAGCGCGCTCAACGGCAATCAGGTATGGAACGACTCCAGTACCAGTGGCGGAGACGGCAACGTCAGAGTCAACTCAAGGTCGGTCAGCCCCCGCAATGACTCGCAGACGCAAGCGGCGCGCGGCCAGCAAATGCGCCAGGAATTTGCCCGTCAACTGGTTGGTTTATTGCTGACCTCTAGCGCTTCCTTTCCACTCGACTACACCTATGCAGGCGAGGCCGAGTCGAAGGATGGCCGCGCCGATGTGCTCGACATCAAAGGCCCGGAAGGCTTCGCGGCCCGCCTGTTCCTCGATAAAACATCGCACAGGCCGCTGATGATGAAGTACAAAGGGCTCATCCCGACGACGACGATCAATACCTCTGTCTCGCAGGCCGGTAACCGTGAAGATATGGAAAAGATTATCAAGGAGGCCCGCGAAGGCAAGGCAGGGGCGCGCGGCGGGGCGCGTCAAGAGGGCAACCTGGAGGTCTATTTTTCAGACTATCGCTCGGTGAATGGCATCCTCTTGCCGCACCACATTACCAGATCGAGCAATGGCAAGCTGGCTGAGGAGTGGACGATTAAGAAGTACAAGATCAACCCTGCTTTCACGAATCAGGACTTTGAAAAGAAATAATTGGCCAGCGAAGGGAACGGTCGTGAGCCCACAGAGATTCTGCACGGCGGCACTTTCCATATTGCTGTCAATCAGCCTGGGACAAGGGATCTGCCTGTCCCAGACTTTGAAGAGCAGCGCGGCGCAGTCTGCCCTTCGTGTGCAGGTGCTTGACCCGCGCCGCGCCGCTGTCGTTGGCGCGCAGATCACCGTGCAAATGGCTCAGGGGGCGATCAGGGCTGCGGAAACCGATCATCAAGGGGAAGCGCTGTTCGCTTCGTTGATTGTCGGCAAAGCAAAGATTCGGGTTGAGGCAAAAGGATTTCAGACGCGCGAGATCGATGACCTGGCGCTTCGCGCCGGCAGCAACTCACTTGAGGTTGTGCTGGAAATCGCTAACTTGAAGGATGAAGTTCAAGTGAGCGAAGACAAGCGTGACAGCAGAGTCGACCCGCGCGGCACGGCTTTCACGACGATTTTAACCGAGGAGCAGATCAGCGAATTGCCGGACGACCCGGAGGAGTTTGCGGCGACGCTGCGCCAGATGGCCGGGCCGGGAGCGGTCTTCCGCGTCAATGGGTTTACCGGCGGGCGGTTCCCGCCGAAATCGCAAATCCGCGAAATCCGCTTCCGATTGAACCCCTACGCCGCCGAGAATCATGACGCCGGGTTTGTCAGCGTTGACATCTATACCAAGCCGGGAATGGACGAATGGCACGGCAGCCTCAATTTCGGCTATCGCAGCGACGCGCTCAACGCCAGAAATTTTTTTGCCCCGGTACGCGGCCCGGAAGCCTATCGCCGTGCAGGGTTCACGCTGGATGGCCCGCTCTGGCGCAATCACACGTCGCTATTTTTATATGGCGAAGGGTCGCTGGCTTTTGATTCAAAAACCATCGTCGCGGCGCTTCCCGGCGGCCCGTTCAACCAGTTGATTACCCATCCGACACACAAGCTCGATCTTTCGGCAAGACTGGAACAGACGCTGACCAGGTCGCACACGCTGCGCCTTGAGTATCAACGCAATGCCTATCGGCAAGACAATCTTGGCGTCGGCAATTTCGATCTGCCCGACCGGGCTTATATGCTGGAAAACGCCGAACATCTCTTCCGCGTCTCGGACACAGGGTTGCTGACGCACCGCTTCGTCAACGAGTTTCGCTTTCAAACGCGCTGGCAAGAGACCGTATCGCAGCCCGTAAGCCAGGCACCTGCCTTGCTGGTGCTCAATGCCTTCAACAGCGGCGGCGCACAGGTGCAAAGCGCCAGCCGCCTGCGCGAAATCGAGATTGCCGATAATCTCGACTACGCCATCGAGTCGCATTCGCTGAGAGCGGGGATTGACCTGCAACTCGGAAGGTACAGCAGCGAGGATCTCAGGGATGCCACAGGAACCTTCGTATTCTCCAGCCTGGCGACGTTCGCAAGCGGCCAGCCAACTACTTTCAATCAACGGGTCGGCGACCCGCATGTGGATTTCAATCAATATCAGTTCGGCTGGTTCATTCAAGATGATATACGCGTCGCCAAAGGGCTGTCTTTGAGCCTCGGCCTGCGCCACGAATTTCAGGAAAACCTGGGGGATAAGAACAATTTCGCGCCGCGCCTGGGCATCGCCTGGTCGCCGTTTCGCGATGGCTTGACGACGATCCGCGCCGGCGCGGGAATCTTTTATGACTGGTTTACTGCCGATACCTTCGAGCAAACTCTGCGCGTCGATGGCGTCAAGCAGCGCGACCTGGTGGTGCGCGCTCCCGGTTTCCCCGATCCCTTCAGCAGCGGCAGCGCCATCACCCTGCCGCCCAGCCGCATACAGAGTGATCCGGCCCTGCGCATGCCTTACATCGAAGGCGCTTCCATCGGGTTAGAAAGAGAGATCAAGCAGCGCTTTCATGTGCGTGCAGCTTATTTTTATCAGCGCGGCGTCCACCTGCTGCGCGGCCACAATATCAATGCGCCCTTGCCGGGCCTGGGCCGCCCTGACCCGACCTCTGGCAATATCGATCAGATTGAGTCGAGCGCCAACTCGACGCTGCACCTGTTCAACGTCAATGTAAGCAATTTTACAAAGCGCTTCACGTGGCTGGTCAACTACACGCTGTCGCAAACGCTGAATGAAGCGGACGGCCCGCTCAGCTTGCCGGCGAACAACTTTGACTTCAGCGGCGAACGCGGCCCAGCGCCGAGCGATGCGCGTCACCGTCTGTTTGTGATGACGAATACAACGCTGATCAAAGGCGTCAAGCTCGGCGCAATCTGCCATTTCAATTCGGCGACGCCCTACAATATCACCACCGGATTGGATAACAACCTCGACAGCGTCAGCAATGATCGCCCGCCCGGCGTCACCCGCAACAGCGCGCGCGGCAGCAGTGAATTCGACCTGAGTGCGCGATTGAGTTGGGGCTTTGGCTTTGGCCAGCAGAAAAAAGGCCATACGCAAATCAGCAAGCGGGTCACGCGGGTCGGGGATAGCGATTCGTTCGCCGGGCCGCCGGCAGAAGCGATGGACAAGCGCTGGCGGGTTCAGCTTTACCTGCAAGTTTACAACCTGCTTAATCATGCCAACCTGACGAATTACACGGGCGTGCTAACCTCTCCCTTCTTTGGCCAGCCGACAGCCGCATTGCCGGGCCGCCGCATGGAAACCGGCATGCGATTCAGCTTCTGAGCCTCGGTCGGGCAACCGTTTGAGACGGCAAACCGGCTGCGGTTGTCCGCTTCATGCGGCTACTGCTATATTCCTTATTGGATTGATCAGCGCCGTTTCGACGACGCGGCGACGACGTGAAGCATTTGCATCTCAACCCCTGGGGTCTACAGGATCAGTTATGAAACCAATCAGCAAACTATCACGCGAGCGCGCGGCGCTGGCGGTGATCGACATGCAGGAAGCCTTTCGCTCGGTGATTCCCGACTTCGGTGAAGTCGCCGCGCGCATCGCCAAGGCGGTCGAGGGCGCGCGATTACTTGAAGTGCCGGTCATCGTCACCGAGCAATATCCGAAAGGTTTGAAGCACACGGCTGAAGAGATCCTGCCGCATCTGCCGGCAGAGTCGCAGGCGATTGAAAAGCTCTGCTTCAGCAGTTGCGGCGCTGAGGCTTTTCAATCGCAACTCGCCCGGCGGCAGATCAAACAGGTGATCGTCTGCGGCATCGAAGCGCATATCTGCGTGGTGCAGACGGTTCTCGATCTGTTATCGGATGATTATGAAGTCTTCCTGCTGGTCGACTGCATCACATCGCGCAAACGCGACAGCAAAGAGGTCGCGCTCGCGCGCCTGACGCAAGCCGGTGCCATCCCCTCTAACCTTGAGATGGCGCTGTTCGAGATGATGCGCACCGCCGACTCACCACAATTCAAAGCCGTGCAGAGCCTGATCAAATAGGGACTAGAGACTAGCGACTAGAGACTGGCAACGCTCTCTAGCCTCTAGCCTCCAGCCTCCAGCCTCTAATATGGATAAGCTGAATGCCGAGCAGCGCGAAGCGGTCGAGACCATCAACGGGCCGCTGTTGATCCTTGCGGGCGCGGGGTCTGGGAAGACGCGCGTAATCACTTATCGCATCGCCTACCTGATTGAGCGCGCCGGGGTGCCGCCCTGGCAGATTCTTGCCATGACCTTCACCAACAAAGCGGCGGGCGAGATGAAAGCGCGCGTCGAAGCCATGCTGCCGCCGGGCCGGCTCACCTCTGCGCCGTTGATTTCGACCTTTCATTCGCTTTGCGTGCGCATCCTGCGGCGCGACATCGAACGCTTGCAAGCGGGCTATACGCGCAACTTCACGATCTATGACACGGACGATCAGGCGCGCGTCGTGCGCGGCATCATGAAGGATTTTGGCATTGACGATAAGACGGTGACGGCGCGCTCGGCGCTGTCGGCCATCAGTTGGGCTAAGAACCGCAGCATCTCGCCGGCCTCTTATGCCAATCAAGCCGAATTCGCTAACGACCGCACCGAGAAGATCGCGCAGATTTATAAAGTCTATGAGGCGCGCTTACAGCAATCGAACGCGCTGGATTTCGATGACCTGTTGATCAAAGCCGTGGTGCTGTTGCGTCAGGTCGAAGCCGTGCGGAGCTATTATCACGAACGCTACCGCCACGTCTTGATCGATGAGTTTCAGGATACCAACGGCATTCAATATGAGTTGGCGCGCTTGATTGCGGTCGGCTCGGCAAAAGTCGAACGCGCCAATACGGAAGGTGAATCGTTCTGGCAGAATCGCAGCCTCTGCGTGGTCGGAGATCTTGATCAGAGCATCTATGCGTTTCGTGGCTCAGATTACAATATCATCTTGAACTTTCAGCATGACTTCACCGGCACGAAGATCATCAAGCTGGAACAGAACTATCGCTCGACGCAAACCATCCTCGAAGCCGCCAATAAAGTTATCGCGAAAAACACACAGCGCTTTCCAAAGAACCTCTTTACCGAAGTGGGGCAGGGCGAAAAGATTCGCTATTATCAATCCTACGACGGCGAAGGCGAAGCGTCGTTCGTCGCCGAAAAGATTCAAGAGCATCTGCGCCGCGACCCAAAGATACGCTGCGCCGTGCTCTATCGCACGAACTCGCAATCGCGTCTGTTTGAAGAATCGCTGCGCCGGCGCAGCATCGCTTATAACATCGTCGGCGGTTTTTCGTTCTACGAGCGCGCCGAAGTCAAAGACACCATCGCTTACTTGAAGCTGGCCTTGAATCCGAATGACGATGTGGCGCTCGGTCGCAGCATCAACACGCCGCCGCGCGGCATCGGCAAGACGACGCTCGACACCCTCGCGCGTCATCAGAAAGACCTCGACATCTCGCTTTGGGAAACCCTTGGCGTTGCCGTCGAAAACCGTTCGCTTGGGCCGCGCGCCACGACGGCGCTCGATTCGTTCCGGCAGATCATCCTGGCGCTCGGTGAAAAAGCCGCAGGCAATGAACCGCTTGCTGAACTCGTCAAAGCGGCGACGCTCGACACCGGCTACGTCAAATGGTTGCAGGAAGACAAGACCGAAGAGAGCGAGACCCGGCTATTCAACATTGAAGAACTCGTCACCGCCGCCGTCGAAGCCGAAGAGCACGGCGAAACCCTGCGTGACTTCATCGATCACGCGGCGCTCGCCAGCGATACCGATCAGTACAAAGAAGACGCGCGTGTAACTTTGATGACTGTTCACGCGGCGAAAGGTCTGGAGTTTCCCGTCGTTTTCATCGTCGGCGTCGAAGAAGGCTTGTTTCCGCATTCGCGCACCTTCCAAAGCGAAGAAGAGTTGGAGGAAGAGCGGCGGCTCTGTTACGTCGCCATCACGCGAGCCCAGCACTATCTCTACATCACCCATGCCATGAAGCGGCGCACCTGGGGCGAAGAGTTGCCGGCAGAGCCGTCGCGTTTCTTAAACGAGATACCGCTTGAGTTGTTACAGGATATGTCCTTCGGCCCGTCATGGCTCGGCTTTGCGGCGCGGCCAGAGACGCAACACAATCGCCAGGCGGCCTCAGCCTTGCGCGGCGATCAACTCTCGTCGCCAGTGAAAAAAACTACGAACTATAGTGGCAAGACGTATAACTCCGCCGACAGCGTGCGCGATTTCTTCAAACGGCGCACCGATGAATCGGGGGCCGGGGGCCAGGGGCCGGGGGCCGGGCCGAAGGATTCGGGCAGTCGCAGTTTATCTGGGAAGGCGAAGACCGACTCTCGACACACAGCGCCTGACACCGGGTTCCGCGTCGGCGCGCGCGTCAAGCATGCGAAGTATGGCACGGGCGTCGTGCTGCGGTCGGAAGGCGCAGGTGATGATGCCAAGCTGACGGTCAGTTTTCCGGGCTACGGATTGAAAAAATTTGTAGCCAAGTTTGCCGCCCTCGAAAAGATTTAATGAGTAGAGTGAAATCATCTTGCCGTTGCAAGCGCTGGATACGGGATAGCGCCATCGAGCCTGGGAGAGCAGGAGTCTAGTCATGAATTATGTCAAACTCGGACAAACCGGCCTCAAAGTGTCGCGCCTCTGCCTCGGCTGCATGACCTATGGCGTGCCCGACCGTGGCGCTCACACCTGGACGCTCGATGAGGAAGAGAGCCGTCCTTTTATCAAGCGCGCACTTGAACTCGGCATCAATTTTTTCGACACCTCAAACAGCTATTCCGACGGCACCAGCGAGGAGATTGTCGGGCGCGCGCTCAACGACTTTGCCCGGCGCGATGAGGTGATCATTGCCACCAAAGTATTCTTCCCCATGCGCGATGGTACCAATGCGCGCGGCCTGTCACGCAAGGCCATCATGACGGAAATCGATGCGAGCCTGCGCCGCCTTGGTACGAATTACGTCGATCTCTATCAGATTCATCGCTGGGATTATGACACGCCGATTGAGGAGACGCTCGAAGCCCTACATGATGTAATCAAGGCCGGAAAGGCCCTTTATATCGGGGCGTCATCAATGTATGCCTGGCAGTTTTCCAAAGCGCTATACCTGGCAGACCTGAATGGCTGGACGCGGTTCGCCACCATGCAGAATCACTACAATCTGCTCAACCGCGAAGAAGAGCGCGAGATGATGCCGCTCTGCGCCGCCGCAGGCATCGGCGTCTTGCCGTGGAGCCCTTTAGCTCGTGGCCGCCTCACCCGCGCCTGGGATGAAACGAGTAAACGCATGGAGACAGACGAATTCGGCAAAACCCTTTACACGGCGACGGTAGAGGCGGATCGCCAGATCGTCGAGCGGGTTGCAGAGGTCGCGGCGAAGCGTGGGGTGCCGCGTGCTCAGGTTGCTCTGGCCTGGATGGCGCAGAAGCCTTTTGTCACCGCGCCGATCATCGGCGCGTCCAAGCCGCATCATCTGGACGACGCCGTCGCCGCGCTTACATTAAACCTCACCGATGAGGAAATCTCTCGGCTAGAGGAGCCCTACATTCCGCATCCGGTCGTCGGCTTCTCTTAACCACATCGATTCGTGCTTTCATCTAGAGCGGTTATCAGATCAGCTAAGCCGGAGAATTGCCACCAAGACACCAAGACACCAAGCAACACCAAGGAGATGGTGATTCTTCGTGCCTTGGTGTCTTGGTGTCAAAGACTAATCTCATTCGCATATCGCTATAAATCGAATTGACCGGCAGCGTTGTTGTGATCGTCTGTTTCATCTTGCTGGTTAATGCTTCTCGGATTTAATCTGTTCCTTCAGCAGCTTGGCGAAGGCATCTCGCAACTCCTGACGACGCTCGCCAAGAGTGATCTCCTTCTTGTAACGGCTGAGGATTTCCATGCCATCCGGTTTTCGCGCCACAATGTAGCCGCACACATCCGCCTTGAGTACGTTACGAGTCTGGCCTCTACCCAGAGCCGGATCCATGGCATTGGTTGTATCCGTAGCCTTGCGCCTGGTTCCAGCTACCTCATAATGAATCAACAACAGGTTAGCCTTTGAAGCGTCCGGGGCAACTTCTATTGTCCCGAACTTATCGGCTTGCTTCTTGTTGGTCTCCTGTATCAGTTGCATGAGTTCATTGGCAGCGCCGGCATCGCCAGCGGTGTCTATGTAAAGAACGAGCGGCCTCTCGGTCGGCAGCCGAGGCGTCTTAGTAGGCGCAATCGGCACCGTATCCGGAACTTTCAGGTATCCCCGCAGGGTCGCCATCTCAGCATTATTCTGCGCCGTAGACTGGTTAAGCAGCCCCAGAATCGCAACGACAATGAGTAATGTTTTTCGCATCGATTCACTCCGGTTATAGGATTTGCCGGTAGCATAGCATGCTTTTCGATTTTCAGTGAGAAAAGATACGCACGATAAACCGCTTGGCATCCGTGTGAATGCCAGGGTCTCTATTGACCGCACCACGCGGCGGCGTTAGCTTAATCTTATGCAAGACCCCGACGCCGTTTACGACGGCAGGCTTTCGCTAGACAACCGCGAGGTGGCGAGCGTGCTTGAGCGCATCGCCGACCTGCTGGAATTCAAGGACGAGAATCCCTTCAAGCTGCGCTCGTATCGCGTCGCCGCCGAGACGATTGCCGAGATCCAACAGCCTATCACCGAGATCGCCGCGCGCGGCGCGGCCAGCTTGCAGGAACTTCCCGGTATCGGCAAGTCTTTAAGCACACAGATCATCGAAATCATTCGGACCGGCACGTCGTCATACTTCGAAGAGTTGAAAGAAGAGATACCGGAATCGGTGCTCGAACTGCGGCGCGTCTCAGGCATCGGCTTGAAAACCTCGCAGGCGCTCTACCGCGACTTCGGCATCAAGAGCCTTGACGAGTTGAAAGCCTTTGTCGAGGGCGGCGGCCTCGAATCGGTTTCCGGCCTCGGCGACAAGATCAGCGAACGCATCAAGGTGTCGCTCGCGCGTCTGGAAAGCGAGCGCGGCAAGGTGCGCTTGAATGAGGCGACCGAACTCGCAACTGCCATCGTCGAACGACTACGCACCGTGACGGCAGGCGGCGCGACCGGTAGTGCGCCGCATCTTGAGATCGTCGGCCAGATTCGCCGGGGCTGCGAGATGGTAGATAACCTCGAACTACTTGCCAGCGGTGAAGTGAAAGCCCTGGCACAAGCCTTCGCGACTCTTCCGCAGCTTACCGAGATCAAGGCGCAGCGCGCCGACCGCATTGATGCCGTGACCAAGAAGGGCGTTGCCATCACCCTGCATCTGGCCAGGGAAGCCGATTTCGCGGCGGCGATGGTGCGCACGACAGGTTCAGGTGAACATCTGCGCGACCTCGAAGCCGAAGCCCTGACGCGCGGCATTGCCTTCAAGGGATTTCAACTTGGCGACCCGCGAGCCAGCAGCGCGCGCAAGCGCAAGACAACAGCGGCAAGCCACAGCCGCCCATTGCCGTTGCGTTCGGAAGAAGAGTTTTACAGCGCCCTCGGATTGGCGTTCATCGCGCCGGAACTCCGCGAGGGACTGGGCGAAGTCGCCGCCGCTCGCGATCACAGCTTGCCCGAACTGATCCGCCTCGAAGATATGCGCGGCGATTTTCATATGCACACGACGTGGTCGGACGGCCAGAATTCGGTTCGCGAGATGATCGACGCGGCGCGGCAACGTGGTTACCATTACATCGCCATTACCGATCACACCCAATCGACCACAATCGCCAATGGCAATACGCCGGAGGAATTGCTGAGCGAGATTGCCGAGATCGATGCGGCGGCGCGTGATTATGATGACATTCGCGTGCTGAAAGGCGCTGAGGTCGATATCCTCTCAGACGGCTCACTGGATATGCCCTTCGAGGTCTTAGATCAACTCGACTGGATAGTAGTGTCGATCCACGCAGGCTTTCAACAACCGAAAGAGCAGATCACTGACCGCGTGATCCGCGCGATGCAGACAGGCTATCCAAACGTCTTTGCGCATCCGACGGGACGCATTCTCGGCGAGCGCGCCGGCTATGAGATCGATCTTGAACAAGTCATCGCGGCAGCGAAAAAGCACAACGTCAGGTTGGAACTGAATGCCAGTCCCTACCGGCTGGATTTGAATAGCTACTGGCTGCGGGTTGCCAGGCAAGCGGGAGTCGGTTTCGTCATCAGCACCGACTCGCACCAGACGCGCGGCTTTGAAGCGATGCGTTACGGCATCGCCACCGCGCGGCGGGCCTGGCTGACGAAAGACGATGTGTTAAATACATTACCTTTGTCAAAGCTGCTCGCAGAGTTGGAACACAAGAAGCGCGAGCGCCGAAACTGAGGCAGGCTTGAATGGCGCACTTCCCGTTTGCGGTTTTCAGGATGTTCACTCTCCCGTTAAACGCAGTCGCCGGTCGCCGACCGCTTCGGTCATCGACTGCCGCTAAACCCATAAATCCCAAATCGTCCGGCTAAACATCTGTACCCGGCGGGTAAGCGAATCCGCAGGCGGCGATGTGCCATCCGTCCTTTGTCTGAATCAATTCCAGATTGATGATGTAATTCTCTTCAAGCAAGGCGGCAATTCGCTCAGGGAAGAGGATCGGCCAGGCGCGCGACTCTGTGAGCATCTCTTCGGCCTCGACCAGACCGCCCTGGACTCGCAAGATGCGAAAGTAACCTTCCATACATCCAGATTCGCTCACGGTGTCCAGGTCATACTGGCTGTGGCCGCCCGCTTCAAACGAAGTGAGAAATTCTGGAAAGCCGAAAGCGCCGCCGCACCCGGCGACGTGTTCGGACAGTTGCCGGCTGATGGCCAGCGCGCGTGGCAACGGGCCGCGCAATTCGTTGATGATCGCCAGGCATTCGTTCGCAGCACCGAAGGCGAGGTGGCGCGCTGCCCAGTCAAGAAACTCGGCCAGCCCGTCCATTAATGTCGTCAGTTCAGGTAGCTCTACCGGCGATGAAGCGTCGCCGGCTCTGTGCGATGCGATGCCGGCTTTTTCAACGAACCAGCGGGCGAGAAAGTCGCGCAACTGCACGGGCGTGAGTTCGCCAGGCAGCCGGTTTTTACCGTAGTATGCGGCGAACAGCGAAAGCGAAAGCGCGCGCGATTCGGCGCATTCCTGCGAAACCGAATCGTCGCGCGCTCTTGCTTCAAGCCACTGCGCGATTGCTTCTGCCAGCGTCATCGCTTCTTCGCCGCAGCCTTTGCGCCTTTGGCGCTACCTTTCTTCGCTGCCTTGCCCGAAGCTTGCTTTGCGCCGGTCGCGCCGGCTTTCTTGGCGGTTGCTTTATCGGGCGTTTTGCGGGCCGGAGCCTTGGATGCGGTCTTGGCTGCCGCTCGCTTCGCGGCAGATTTGCGAGCGAGCTTTGCTGCCGGCTTGCGGGCTGCGCGGCTTGCGTTGTTGGTCTTTGCTTTAACCGATTTGCTGGCGGATTTCTTTGCCGGCTTCTTGCTTGCAGGCGCTTTTTGCAAGCGCGCTTGCGGCTCAGGCTCGGTTGTTGTGGTGCTGCCATTGCCGTTGAACAAGTCCCACAGGCGTTCGTCGTCTTCGAGTTCGACGAAATCTTCGGCAGGTTGCTTGTAGTGAATCAGCAGCGCATAAAGATGTTCGAGCGAAAAGCGTTTTTTGCCCGTCAGCTTACGAATGACGGCTTCGAGTCGCTTGGGGTTTTGCTCGGCGATGCGCTCAAAGGCAACGATAGGAATGTCCGGGTCTTTGATATATCGCCACAGTAACTCCTGCCAGCCGGGCACGGTTTTATCGGGGTTGGCGTTTGCAAAAACGCGCCGGAAGCGGTCGTAGTCCGGCAGCAGCACGATGCCGTCGAATTCATCGCAGAGAATCGTCACATCGCCGGCATCGGCCAGGACATCGGGCAACGGCGGCATATCCGGCAGTCGCAGTTCGCGGCCAAATTCATCCTGAAAACGTTCGGCAGCAGTTTTGCCGCTTTCCGGGTCGCGGCGCTCGGCGAAAATATAACGCTGGAACTTTTGTAATGTTGAATTCAAATCTTTTGAGGGGACAGTCATCTCCTCACATCCGAACAACTCGCAAAAGGCGCTGCATTGCTCGCGTTGCGCGTGCTCGATGGCTTCCGGCGAATCGAGCGCGTCAAGGGCGCGGCGCACTTCGAGGGCTTCCATTGCCGATTCGCGGTCAGGCAGGATGAACTGCACGCCGGCAAAGATGAACTGATCGGCGAGCGGCAGCAGCCTGGCGGCGATGAACTGGCCGCGCTTGAATGGCGTCTCCTTGAGCGCCATCACGGTGGTGACGTGTACTTCGTCGCCGCTGTCGAGTTCCGTCAGCCGCAGCGAAGACTTGCTCAGTCCGCGAATCTCGAAAACGCTGTTGAGCGAATCTGTCCAATCGGAAAGAATATCCTGATCATCCGTGCTGAGATCATCGCGCGCATCCAGGAAACGCTCGATGACGCCTTCGCCGTTTCCATCGAACCAATCATAGAGAAACCAATCGCGCATGGTTTCCGAGTCGCGCTCATCGACTTCGGCGGACAACTCGAAGAGCAGTTTGTACTGGCTCTCATACTCATCCTTGAGCGGCCCTTTGGTGGCAAATTCCAATAATTCCTGCTTGAGTTGTTCGATGCGTGCAAGCGCCGTTCGATCTACAGCAGATGGCGAAGCTGATGACATAACACTCTCCCTTTGTTCCTTGTCAATCGGTTCAGTCTGCGAATCCTGTAAGGCTGAATTTTATGCCCGCGTTTCGAGATGCGTCAATGAGGGATGAAATCAGTAAGCAGTAGGCGGTAGTCAGTTGGCAGCAAGAGAGATGTGGCATTGCACAGATTGGTTCGTTGCTTTGGGGCTTCCCGCTGGTTTAAATCGCATCTTTTTACAGCCTATTGCCTACCGCCTGCTGATTTGACTAATTGCTTCGCGGGCAGCTTGACTGAGGTAAGGATCGCTGGAACGTTCGGCGCGGTCGAGCGCCGGAAGGGCCGACGGCTCGCCGATGCGGCCAAGCGCTGTGGCCGCTTGCCTGCGGGCTTCGTGGTCTTCATCCGTCGTCAATAGCTTGATGAGCGGCGGCACGGCTTGCGCCGCCGCCCGTCCATTGACGCCGAGCGCCGTGGCGGCGTGGGCGCGGACGAACGCAGACTTGTCTCGAAGCGCCGCGATCAGCGGCTCAATGGCGGTGGCGTCAGGCATCCTCGATAGCGACACCGCCGCCGCGCCGCGCACTTCGATATCTTTATCGCGCAAGCCGATGATGAGCGCCGTCGTTGCTTCGCTCGTGGCGATATTGCCCAGCGCATAGGCCGCTGCTTTGCGCACATACGGGCTTTTTTCTTTTGTAAGATAAATAGCAATGAACGGCGCAAGCGACGGTTCCTGGAGGTGGCCGAGCCCCAAAAGCGCGGCGGCGCGCACGCGCTCTGCCTTGTCGTCGAGCGCCGCGCGCAATGCCGCAATCGTCGCCGGGTCATGCATCGCTCCGAGCTTGTGCACGGCATCGCGGCGTTCTTCTTCGTCGCCCGATTGCAGCAAGGAGGTGTAACGAGCGATTTCGGCGCGCTTCGCTTCGGCGAGTTGTTGCGCCGCCGTTGAGGTCGAAGAAACTGAAGGGGATTGAGTTGACGCGAGCGCGCCGACACCCACCCCGTCGGTGGGGCGAGCCGTAGCAAGCATTACAAAGGCGAGCGCGATGCGAATGGATCGGAAACAGTATCGCAACGATGGCTTTCCTCTGCGCTGGTCTAATTGGGTTTGCGCGCGGTGGCGATCATGAAAGCGCTGTGATCGGCCCTGCGCCTGACGCGATCCCATTCGGAAACGACACGCGCACGCCGGTTTTCCAGAGCGTCGGCCAGCAGGTTCATCAACTCGTCGTCGAACAGATCGGGCTTGCTCGCCTGCTCGCGCAACGATTCCATGATGTTGATGTAGTCAAGGACTTCGGAGATTTCCGTATCGGTCAGCGTTTCGGCTTTGCGCTTGAGTACCTGGCGATTGGTGATCCGATCTCCCATCGTGCACCCCCTTCCGGCGACGGCGGGAGACCACACGGGTCAGCCCGCTGGAGGATTGTCTTCAGTTGTTCGTGGTCCGCAGCCCACGAGATTTTTCATAGGCGCTTTTCAGTCTACCTTAATAATTAGGGCTGCGGTGATGATAGCCCAGAGCATCGGTCAAATCAAGCGTTGCGGTTGACACGCTTTACCACAGCCCCATAGAATTTTCCTTCACGACCACCTTGCGAAGGAGCATGCCTTGCAATCAAGAGATGACCTATCGGATGACCTGACAGCACATTTCCGGGCGCGCGTCGCTGCCGAGAGCGATCTCAAACCTTATCCGTTGCCGCGCCGAACCCTGGCCCTCATCGTCGCCTGGCTGATTCCGGGTGCCGGCCACCTGGTGCTTGGGAAAGTTGGACGGGCGATGCTTTTCTTTGTCGCCATCGTCGGCGCTTTCGTCCTGGGACTGGCCCTGCATGGGCGTTTATTCTGGCCGTCGCCTGCCGATTCGCCGGATGCCTGGGTCCGCGTTGACCTCATCAGCGTTTTGTGGTTTTTTTCACAGATCGGCGCAGGGCTGTGTTATCTCGTGCCCTACGTTGCCAACTGGGGAACGACCCCGCAACCGTGGGCCTCGACCTATGAATATGGCAACACCTTCATGTTTCTGGCAGGGCTGTTGAATTATCTGGTCATGCATGATGCCTTCGACATCGGGGCGGGAAGGAAACGCTGATGCACGTTCTGATGATGATTCTATATGCCGCCATCGCGGCGACGGTGCTGGCGGCGGTTGACCCGCGCACCGACACCACCCCGCAGCGCCTTCGTCACGGACTGAAAATGTTCGGCGCTTTCTTAGGCATTGGCCTATTGCTGTCGTGGATTCTCTTTCCGATCCCCTGGTAAGTCGGTTTGTGTAAGGGCGCGAGGCTCTCGCTCGTTACCAGTGGCAAGTGTCGGCAGCCTGCCAACGTAGAGGCGACGGCGCTTGGCGAGAGAATCACCATTATGCCCAGGGATTCGCGCAGCGCCTGTTCTACGGCTCGATCCCAAGTGGCTGCCCGGCGGGATGTCTACCTGATCAACCTAGACTGACACGTCTGCGGCGCGAAGGCCCTCCGCTAACTTGAGCGCGAAGCCTGCGTCGAGCCGCGAATAGCTAACGAAAACCTTCTCTTCCATTCGATTGTTCCCACGGAAATCTGGATGATGGTTGCAGCGTATTAGGTCGCTGTCTGCCTCAAATCAACTCAAAACCCCGCCCTTCTGGAATAACCTACAGCGAAAAAAGCCATAAAGTAAAGACCAGCCGTTGGCATAGTCATTGCTCATTGTAGAGATGGGACGCATTAGAACGGAGAGGGAGGAAACAATTAATGCTTTGGACAATCTTTGTAATTCTTTTGGTGTTATGGTTATTGGGCCTGGTTGGCGGCATTGGCGGCGGCTTGATTCACTTGCTGCTGGTGATTGCGGCCATCGTGTTAGTAATCAACCTGCTGGGCGGACGCCGCGCTGCCATATAGCTATGGCATGAGTGGCAATTGAAGAAAGGATGCTCTATCGAGAAGTCTATAGCCGTACTTCACATTCAACAACAATAAACAGAGTCCAGAGCATCTGTTTTAATTTATGGGGCACCATCGCGGTGCCCATTTTTACAACGATGGCTCTTTTCGGTTCGAGCAGGTGCTTGATTCTGCGAAGCGGGGTGATATGATGACCGGCCAGCCACTTCAAAAACGTGTTGAAGTGGCAGCAGAGCAGTTGAAGGTTCGAGGAGTCATATCGGCAATCCTGACATTGGATGTGCCTGGCTTCTTCCAGGGATTTGTCGAATAGCAGTTCGTCATATTCTCCCACTGGTTTTGTGAAGCATCGATTTTATGAGAGTTGCCTTTGTAGTCTATGACCGAATGACGGCGCTGGATTTCGTCGGCGTCTATGACCCGGTGACCCGCCTGCGGACGATGGGTTTTGTGACGGACTTTGCATGGGACGTATGCGCGCTGACCGCAGAGGTTGCTGATGGCAGCGGTTTGCGTTTTGTGCCGTCGCGGACGAGCGGCTCGCTCGCCGAATACGACTGGGTGATCGTTCCCGGCGGCTTCGGCTCGCGTACCCTGGCGCAGGATGCCGAGTTCATCAAGTGGCTCAAAACTGCGGCGACCTGCAAACTGCGAGCTTCGGTTTGCACCGGCTCGGTATTGCTCGGCGCGGCAGGATTCCTGAGAGACAAGCGCGCGACGACGCACCCGATGGCGTTCGCTGAGTTGCGCCCTTACTGCAAGCAAGTCGTTGATGATCGCATCGTCGACGAAGGCGATGTGATTACCGCGCGCGGCGTCACCTCGGCGATTGATCTAGGACTTTATCTCTGCGAAAAAATCGCGGGCCGCGACGTGCGCCAGCGCATCGCCGCGCAGATGGATTATCCCTACACCGCGCCCCAACTGGCCTGACAGGCCGCCAACGCGGACAATTATGGTTGGCTAGAGAATGACCAGGCGACGGATGCCGATACTCGTTTCTGACTCGCGCGCCGCTTGTGGTCAGGACTTATTTCTACAGTCAGGTTGAACCGCCTTGCGTTCGCATGAATAGTCGGCCAAGTGTTGCTGTGACCGAGCGTTTCGCTACATTTCTGCCTTCAATGCTTGAACATCACCTGCTGCAAATTTCCTTGCGACTTTTGCGGAATCGTCATAGTCTTCGTTGTGCATCTCGAAGGGAATCAGCCAATCGTATGTGCGGAGGAGATCAATGATCGGCAAGGTTATCGGCAATTATAAAATCGTCGAAAAGATCGGTGAAGGCGGCATGGGCGCGGTCTATCGCGGCCTGGATACTATGCTCGAACGTGAAGTCGCCATCAAGATGCTCAAGCCCGAACTCGCCAGCCAGCCCGAAGTCCTCGAACGCTTTCGCACAGAGGCCGTAACGCTTGCGAAGTTGAATCACCCGAACATCGCCACGCTCTACAGTTTTCTGCGCGATGGCGAAGATTATTTTATGGTGATGGAATTCGTCAGGGGGCAGACGCTGGATGAACTGATTCACCGCTTCGGGGCGATGATGATCGAACGCGCCGTGCCGCTGTTTTGCCAGGCCCTCGACGGCATCGACCACGCCCACCGCATGGGGATCATCCACCGCGACATCAAACCGGCCAACATGATGTTGACCGACAGCGGCTCAATCAAAGTGATGGACTTCGGCATCGCCCGCGTCCTTGGCAGCGCCCGCATGACGCGGCAAGGCAATGTCGTCGGGACGATAGAATACATGTCGCCGGAAGCGGTGCGCGGCCTGGAAGTAGATGCGCGCTCGGATGTCTATTCGCTGGGCATTTTGTTGTATGAATTACTGACCGGGAGGGTGCCGTTTGACTCGACCAGCGAATTCGAGATGATGAAGATGCAGGTGGAGCAAGCGCCGCAGCCGCCGAGGCAGTTTACGGCAAGCATCCCGATAGAGATCGAGCAGGCGATCATGCGGGCGCTGGCGAAGAAGTCGGCAGCGCGCTTTCAGACGGCGGGAGAATTCCGCGCCATGTTGTTGGGCGCTCTCGGCAAGGCGACGAACGAATTGCCACTGCACACTGCCAACTATGCCGCGCCGGCAACCCGCGCGATGGAGATTCCGCTTGGCGGTGAAACGCAAGCGCTAACGGCTGAAGGCGATGCCTCGCGCGCCAGCACGCGCATCGTCGGCAGTCCCGCAGATATCGCTTCGACGTTTCAAAAGCAGGACAGGGAAACTCAGGAAGCTGCCGCTCCGCCTTCGCCTGTGCCATCGGGTGGTGCGCCACCTGCATCAACGCCCGCGTCCCCGATTGTTGCCGGCAAGTTCACAGACGAGACCGCCCAGCGCCAGCCGCCGTCGGAGGCACAGACGCAACGTTCTCAAGCGCAAGCCACGGCTGCGTCCGGCGCAGCGCCAGCCAAAGGGAAATTCAACTGGAAACATTACACGGCAGCAGCGGCCATACTGATCGTGTTGATCGGCGTGCCGCTGGCGTTGGTCATGTCGCGCTCGGCAAAGCCCGCGCCTGCGCCTGAGCAGACGGAACAGAGCGCGCCGGAAAACACCAGTCAGCCGGCAGCGCCGGTCGAGAGCGCCGCGCCTTCAACGAACGCCAACGCCAATGAAGGGATGGCACCTGCAAACGCCGGCAACTCGATTGATGCGACCAACACCAATGCGAATGCCAACACCTCGAAGCCGGCACGCGCCCACGCCAATCACAACGAGAACAGCAACACGACGGCGACGGCAGAACCTCCTGCCCAGCCGGAACAGAAGCCTGCCCAGGCTGAGCCGCCACCGCAAACGCCCGCGCCTGAACCCAAGACAGCCGGCGCTCAGGACACTAATAAAAATGCGGCCAAGCCGGAAGAGAAGAAGAAAGGCCGGAACATCTTCAAGCGGATATTCGGCATCGGCAGCGACGATAAGAAGAAAGAAGAGAATAAGAATAAAAAGCCTTAATCCAGATCGTTTTGTCTGTTAAATTACTCGCCGTTCGAAATCAGGCAGGCAGGAGACAGCGCGCCAAGACGCGCTTGCAATTGCTAACAGAAGCGTTATACGAGAGCCTGGTCTTGCCAAGCGAACCCCAAAATCTAAAGCTCGACAATCTCTTTGTACTTCGGCACGACGGCGTGCCAGCCCAGTTCTTTTTCGATCTTATCGCGCAAAGCGGTTGCCGAATCCAGTTCGCCGTGAACGATGAAGGTCGTGCGCGGCGGGCGCTTGAAGCCGCCAAGCCAGCGCATCAATTCGGCGGCGTCGGCGTGGGCTGAGAGGCTGCCGATGCTTTCAATCTGAGCGCGCACCGGCACGAATTGGCCATGCAACTTGCTCTCTTTCTCGCCATCCTGCAAACGGCGTCCGCGCGTGCCTGCCGCTTGATAGCCGACGAAGACGACGGTGCTCGCCGGGTCGGGCAGGTATTTTTCCAGGTGATGCAGCACGCGCCCGCCCGTCGCCATGCCTGAGGCAGAGATGATAATCGCCGCGCCTTTCTCCTGATCCAGCGCCTTCGAGCCGCCGCGTCCCTGCACCAGTGAGAAGTTGCGTGTCGCCAGCGGATTGCGTTTCAGGTTTTCGACGCGCTGCATGTCGAAATCGTGATCCTCTTTGTGCCGGCTGTACAGCCTGGTCGCTGCGGCCCCCATCGGCGAATCCACATGCACAGGGAGCACAGGGATGCGGCCCTCCTCTTCAAGCTCGCGCAGATAGTAAACCAGCAGTTGCGTGCGCCCCACGGCAAAGGCCGGAATGATGATCTTGCCGCCGCGCTCGGCTGTTTTGTTGATGATCTCTGTCAGCCGGTCTTTGGCGTTTGCAGGATCGTGCAGGCGATTGCCATAAGTTGATTCGACCAGTAGATAATCGGCTTCATCGGCAACCGAAGGGTCATTGAGAATGGGTTCGCCGTAACGGCCAACGTCGCCGGAAAAGATAATCGTGAAGGGATCGCGATTGGCTTCGTTGATGGCGAACTTGATGAAGCTCGAACCGAGAATGTGGCCGACCGAGAAGAAGCGCGCCGTGATGAATTTGCTCAGATGGACTTCTTCTTCATATGACACCGGGCGCACCTGTTTGAGCGCCGCAGCGGCGTCCTGCTCGGTGTAGAGCGGCAACGCCGGATGGTGCTTTGTATAGCCCTTGCGATTGGCGTACTCGGCGTCCTCTTCCTGTAGCCGCGCCGAATCGGGCAGCATGATCTTGAGCAAGTCGGCAGTGCCGCTGGTCGCAAAGACCGGCCCGGTGAAGCCGTCTTTCACCAGTCGCGGCAAATAGCCGGTGTGGTCTATATGTGCATGGGTCAGCAGCGCCCAACTGATCGACGCCGGCTTGACCGGCAAGGGCTGCCAATTGCGCTGGCGCAGTTCCTTGAATCCCTGGAACAGGCCGCAATCAATGAGGGCGCGGCTGCCGCCGACTTCGAGGACATATTTCGATCCAGTCACGGTTTCGGTTGCGCCTAAGAATTGCAATGTCGCCATAACTATTTCACACTAACAAACGCCGAACTGACCAGGCAAGCAGCTTGCTTTTGCCCGCTCGGCTGCCGATAAAGAAATTGCTTGACAATGATCGAATCCGTTGTACACTTAACAGTGTTAAGTTGCGTGACGGTGTAATCTAATTGAGATTGAATATGGGACCGAAAGCCAGAAGAGAGAGAGAGAGAGAGGCGCTACGACAGGTCATCATGGATGCGGCGCGCGAACTGTTCGTCGAAGAAGGCTTCGAGAACGTGTCGATGCGGCGCATCGCCGAAAAGATCGAGTATTCGCCGACTACCATCTATCTCTACTTTGAAGATAAGCTCTCGCTGCTCTACGCGATTTGCGAGGAGACTTTTGCCAAACTCGCCAAGCGCATGGAGATCATTCGCAAAGAAGCCGACCATCCGGTTGAAGCGCTGAAGAAAGGCTGCCGCGCTTATATCGAGTTCGGCCTCAAGCACCCGAATCATTACAAGCTGACGTTTATCAATACGCCGCAGCATCCCAAAGATCCGGATTGGAAAATGGAAGATTCCATGGGGATGAAAGCTTATGGGCATCTGCGCTCGGCAGTCGAGGCTTGCGTTGAGCAGAAGATTTTTCATTCGACCGATGTCGACGCCGTCAGCCAGATGTTCTGGGCCGCCGGTCACGGTATCACCTCGCTGCTGATCACCAAGCTGCACTTCCCATTTGTCAATAAGAATCAACTGATCGATATGACGCTCGACACTCTGATCGATGGATTGAAACGATAGCCAAATTTTTTTGGAACTTTGCTTAACACTGTAAACGTACTGAAGGGTGTTAATGTAGCAAATGCTGTTAAGTTTGAATGGGCGATACGCGTAATCGAGTTGAAGGTCTTCTTCCTAGCGGGTAAGGGAAGAGCTTCACCGCCTGGCGCAGTGGTCAAGGCGAGTGCCGAACAGGCTAGCGTGATGGCTGCGCCGGGGCGTGTGAAGTCTGGCGGCTAGATTTTTGAAATGCCCCTGAAGTGAATGGTCGGCGCGCGAACAATCCGTCGACAGGCGGGCGCAGTCGTTTGTCATCAACGACAACCGTGCGCCGCCCGGTAAGGGGATGAGGTTTGTTGATTGTCAAGCAAGGCGGTCGGGCCGGCGGCGCACAGGCGCGGCTTTGGCAATGGACTCGAAAACATGGCACGAATACAAGATATAGTGAAAGGAGTTCGATTATGGCGAAAAGATTTCAAATGATTGCTCTGGTATTGGCGATGGCATTAGGTTTGGCAGTGGCAGCAAGCGCACAGGAAGCCAGCGAGAAGATCAACATCAAACGCGACACCAAGCTCGGCTCGGAAGTTTTGCCGAAGGGCGAATACACGTTAAAATTCGTTGACGGCGACAAAGGCGAAGTGGTTTTCGTGCAGGGCAAGCGCGAAGTGTTGAAGGCCACCTACTCGGTGACGAAGCTCGACAAAGAAGCGGCCAGCAGCGCCATCGTTTCGTCGCTCGGCAACGATGGCTCCTACCTGCTCAAGCGCATCGAGTTCAGGGGTAAAAATACGGCCTTCGTCTTCGAGAACACCGTGGCGAAGTTGATCAGCAAATAGTTCCTGCCTGCGATACGGCGCGGTGAACGGCAGCGCCGCCGCAGGGATTGCACAGAGGCGCAGGGGTGTATGGCAGTAGCCCAGCTATGAGGTTTGGGTTACAGACCGTATGTCGCTGCGCCTTTGTCCTTTATGATGAAAATGCCGGCTTGAAAATCGCAGACGGCGAGCGGCGGCTGGTTGTTGAACGCTATCCTGAAGGTCAGGTCACTGCTTCGCCTCTGCCATGCTTGTCGTGAACCATCGCCGAGCCATCGTGCTTGCAGATCCGCTTCGTCAATTCAAGAGCCGATCAGCTTGACGCGCAATGCGCCGTTGATTAAACCTACCAGTGCATGCCGGATAAACCTCAAACCGCAGTGAGTCCACCTGAAAAAGAAGCGACTCGCAACCCCGTCTCGTTCAGAGAGCGCCTGCGCTCGCTACGCAGTTCGCCGCGCGATCTGTTGCGCTTGCTCGCTTATGCCCGACCGTACCGCGCCCGGCTCGCCATTGCCCTCGTCAGCCTGTTCATCGCCAGTGGGCTCGGACTGGCGTTTCCACAGGTTGTGCGCTGGCTGATCGACGCCGCCTTCATCGAACGCGACTCGGCACGGCTCAACTCTCTTGCGCTACTGCTCGTCGGCCTGTTCACCGCGCAGGCGGCCTTCAGTTTCCTGCGTTCCTATCTACTCGCGTACACGGGCGAGCGCATTGTCGCAGACGTGCGCATACAGCTATACAACCATCTGACGAGCCTGCCGGTGGCGTTCTTCGCCAGCCGCCGCGTCGGCGAATTGACTTCGCGCATGGCCTCGGATACGAGCGTCATTCAGACGGTGACGACCGGCAGTTTCACTGAGTTGCTGCGCGCCTCGCTGGTGCTGGTCGGCGGCATCACCATCATCGCTATCACGAATTTGCGATTAACCTTACTGATGCTGGCGATTGTCCCGGTGGTGATTATTTCGGCGCACTTTTATGGCCGCTACATTCGCCGTTTGAGCACCAAGGTTCAGGATCGCCTCGCTGAAGCCAATGCCGTGCTTGATGAAACGCTGTCGGCCATACGTATCGTGCAATCGTTCGTGCGCGAGGCTTACGAACGCCAGCGCTACAGCGCACGCATAGGCGATTCGCTCGACCTGGCAGTGAAGCGCGCGGCTGCCGGCGGTGGCTTCATCGCTTTCATCATCCTTGTGGTTTATAGCAGCATTGCTGCGATCCTGTGGTTCGGCAGCCGCATGGTGCTTCACGGCACAATGACCGCCGGCGAATTGATTGCCTTCGTGCTCTACACCTTTGTCGTGGCTGGTTCCATCGGCGGCATGACGGAACTGTTCGGCCAGTTCAATAGCGCCATCGGCGCGACGCGGCGCGTCTTTGAGTTGCTCGACACCGAGCCGGCGATCAAAGATCCTGAGTTTCCAGAGGCGCTCGATGGCGTGCGTGGCCAGGTGCGTTTGCGCGATGTACGATTTACCTATCCGGACGAGCGCGCCACCGAAGTGCTCAAGGGCGTCAATATCGAGGCCGCGCCCGGTGAAATCATCGCCCTGGTCGGGCCGAGCGGCGCTGGCAAGTCTACGCTGGCGTCGCTCATCCCGCGCTTTTTTGATGTAACGGCGGGGGCGATATGGATTGACCAGCATGACATACGCCACCTGTCGCTGCGCGACTTGCGCGCCATCATCGGTCTGGTGCCGCAAGAGACGATTCTGTTCGGCGGCTCGATTCGCGAGAACATCGCCTACGGCAAGCTCGATGCCAGCGACGGGGAAATCGAAGCGGCAGCGCGTGCCGCGCACGCTCATGAATTCATTTCGGAGTTTCCCGAAGCCTATCACACGCTGGTCGGCGAGCGCGGCGTCAAGCTGTCGGGAGGCCAGCGGCAGCGCATCGCCATCGCGCGGGCGCTGTTAAAGAATCCGGCGATTTTGATTCTCGATGAGGCGACCAGTTCGCTTGATTCCGAGTCCGAGCGTCTGGTGCAGGAGGCGCTCGAAATCCTCATGCAAGGGCGCACCACCTTCGTCATCGCGCACCGCTTGTCAACCGTGCGACGCGCCAATCGCATCGTTGTGCTCAATGGCGGCGCGATTACCGAAGAGGGGACTCATGAAGAACTCATCGCCAGAGGCGGCCTGTATAAGCAACTCTACGATCTGCAATTTCGCGATGAGGCATGGCCGTTGCAGCGCTCATCGATTGCCGAGCGCTGAGCCGGCAAGCCGCTTGCCGCTCTTTGTAGCGCCAGCTTTGAGGCGGCGCTGCATGGGCGTTTTCGGTTGAGTAATGGTGATTACGTTGAGATTTTGCCCATGGCATAAATGGGCATGGTGGGCTGCGGCGAACCGCCTTGCGGCTCTAGGGTGATGGCAGCAGCTTGAATCTGGCTGATATTCGGCGGCACATCAACGACGACAAAACCATGGCCGCGCGGGTCGGCTTCAATCAAGCCGGCACTGATCTTCGCATCCGGCGTCACCAGCCATAACTGATAGACCTTGCCGGCGGGCGCGGGCGGCAGATTGGCGGTCACCGCCCAGCGATTCTTTTGATGATCCCAGTAAATGTTTCCCGAAGCGTTCGGCGCGGCTTCCAATCCCGACATGGCAATCACCGAGCGTTGCGGCGAATCAAGCACCGAGTTGATTTCGGCTAACTCGCGCGCCCGTGCATTCTCGTGTGCCAGTTGCTCGCGCAATTCGGCGATCTGTTGCCGGCTATCCGTATTCTGACCGGCAACTGCCTGCAACTGGCGATGATCGCCTCGCCAACTGATCAGCGTGTAGGCGAAGGCGATCAACAAGCAAGCGGCGACGGCCCAGGGGAGCCATCCTGTCCAAAGCGTGCTGCGTGATTCGGGCAGCGGAGTCGCCGGCGCTTTTTCGGGAAAATGATAAACCTGGGCTTCAGCAGGATCGGCAGCTAAATGTAAGGTTGCTTCCTTTTCGATTCTTGCGTTGAGCAGGTCGCGCAAGTAACTGGGGGGGGCGATCTCGGCGGCGCTGGCGCTCAAGGCATCGACGACGCCGGCGAACTCGGTCAACTCACCCAGGCAAATATCGCAGCCCTGGCGCAAGTGAATCTCGAAGGCGCGCGCTTCGTGCTGGCTCAATGCGCCGAGCGCGTACAATGCGGCGGTTTCCTGGCCTTCTTCTGTCGGGACATCATGCTTCAATGCTTTACTTCCTTCCTGCTCGGCTTTACTCACCTTGACTCAAGAATCCGATATTCCTTCGGCGCGATCAGCAAAAACGTCGTGCCGTTCTCTGTATAGGTGGTCTCGTGAACGCTGCCGCCCATGGCGCGGTGGTAATCTCCTGGCCCCAGGCGCTCGCCATGCACATTGCAGTCACCCTCGATGACCAGGAACTGCTCGACGCCAAGGTGTTGATGACGCGGCAACCCTGTCCCAGGCAGCATGCGTACCAACGAAGTCATCAGCCCGCTGGTTTCGTCTATGAAAAGTGGTTTAAAGAAAATACCTTCATCCCAATCTTCCCAGCCGTCTTCAGCGGCGTGCCTTGAGACAAACTGAGGAACGTCGGAAAGCGACAACCCCTTTGTCGCGATCTCTTCGGGTTCGCCGGCGGCTTGCGTGTCAAGGATGCTGGCAAGCAAACGATTGCGAACCGCAAGCGGCGGTTCCTGATCGGCTGCCGCAAAGGCGAGGGTCGCGACCATCGGCTGATATTCATTGAGTTCGCTCTGACAGACTTCGCAGCCGTCGGCGAGATGATCCTCATACGCCCGCGCTTCGATTTGAGTTAACTCGCCGAGCGCATAAAGCGCCGTGCGTTCGACAACTTCATCCGTCAATGCTGCATGCTTCACAATTGACCTCCCAGAATAGGTCTGAGCATATCGCGCAGCTTAATCATGCCGAGCCGCGTGCGGGTTTTCACCGTGCCGAGCGGCTGGCCGAGTTTCAGAGCGATTTCGCTATGACTCAAGCCTGAATAGTAAGCCAGTTCAATGACCTCGCGCTGCTCCGGCGACAGGGAGTTCAACGCTGTACGCACCAGCCGCTGCCTTTCGGAATAGACCGAAGCTTCTTCCGGGTTGATGCCGGTCGCTCTGACCTCGCCAATGGCGTCCAATGGCTCCTTCTTCTGCTGATCGTGTTTGCCTGCTCGCACGCGATCAATCGCCCGGCTGCGCGCGATGGTCATAATCCAGGCAAGCGGCACACCGCGACTCGTATCGTAAGATGAAGCTTGCCGCCACACCTGCGTATACACATCAAGCAACACTTCTTCGGCAGTGGCGCGATCCACAACAATACGCAGAATCAGACCGAACACCAGCCGGTTCGTCGCATCATAGACCGCCGTCACGGCAGACTGCTCGCCACTGGCGACTCGCCGAATCAGCGCCACTAAGTCCTGATTGCGATGACCAACGTCAACAGAATCTTGGGGGGACCCCAATGTTTTCTCCCTCGCTGTCTTTACTACGCGCCCGTGCCTGCTGCGGATTCTCGCAGACTATTGATTGGCGGCAATTTATTGCCGCGACTCGCTTTCGCCGGCAAATGCACTTTCCCCGCACAACCCCTGATCCTGGCCATTCTACACAATTCATCGCCCAGCGTCCAAAGTCGCTAGCGCCATTCTCGATCACCAGAAAAAGTATCAAAATCAATGTTGCATACTTGAAACAAAATTTCTTATATGCTATATTGCTATTGTGCTTGAACGAAGTATAACGGCGGAGGGCATGATGAGACCAGCAAACGGGCGATCACCAGAGATTGAGACGATTCTTTCAGCGCTGTCGCAGCCGTTGCCTGAAGCGGCCATAAGGCAGCGTGTCGGCTGGCGCGATGCTGCGGGCCGTGAACACCTCATCGATTACATCGATTGGCATACGGCGGCGGATATTCTCGATGACGTTTGCCCTGATTGGTCGCACGAGGTGCGCGACATCGCGGTGATTGGCGATCTGGTGGCCGTGACAGCGGCCATTACGATCAAGGGCATCACGCGCTGCGGCATCGGTGTGGATTCAGCGCTCGACGAACGCGGCATCAAGGGAGCCGAACACGATGCGCTGAAGCGCGCGGCGATAAAATTCGGACTGGCTCGGTCACTCTATCGCGGCGCGGCGGGGAAGCGCCTGACCAGCCTGGCGGCGGAGAAGAAAAGCCAGCAGGACGATCCGGTCAGCGAAAAGCAGCTTTCGGCCATTTATGCCATCGCCAAGGCCAAGCAACTCGATGCGCAGCTTGAATCGCTTGCCCTGTTTCAATGCGAGCCCGAACAGTTGCGCCGTAATGCGGCGAGCGCTTTGATCGATCACCTGCGCAACGTTCGCCTGAGCGCTTGAAGGGTCTGTAAGCTGTCTTCCATTTTGCGGCACGAGCGATCGGGGTTTCTTCGTGCCACATTCCCGGAGCGGACTTGAACTCTCCGCTCCGGGACGATTTCGGAATTCAATACATGGCAGCCTCAACCATCAACACTGAGTGCAAGCGCTACGGCTGCATGAAAAACCTGCTGGCCTGCTTTGCCAACTGCCGCTACAACATGCGCTGCGATGAACTGCGCAACGAACTGGTCGACAAAGCGTCGGAGGCTGAAAGTGATATTAATCGCTATTTGAGCGAGCGCGGGCGCAGCCCGGTTATCGTGCAGATTCTCAAGCGTGGAGTGAAGTTTGATGACAGAGCCGCCCGCCCGCCGCGCAAGCCTATGGAGGTGGCTTCGCCTTCAGCGATGCAGACCAGGCCGCGCCTCAAGCGTCTGGTGAGCGCGCGGCCAGCCACCCGCGCAAGGCAGCCGGTCGCTGCTTCAGAATCGCCAGGCCAGGCGGAAAAGCAAATCCCCAAAACGGGCAAAGCCCAAAAGGCCGCCGCCATAAAAATAAAGCCGCCGACCAAACGCCAGGCCGTTGGCCGGCTCAGGCTGCAAACGAATCGTCAAAGTACAGGCCAGCAGATAAACCTTCTGTCGAGCGCCGCAGACATGGCATCGCCACGCCCGGCCAGCCTGCGTGTGGCCAAAACTGCGACTCGCAAGCAAGGCGAAGCCAGATCAAGGAAGATAACCAAAATGCCGAGAAGAGCTAAATCCGTAGCAAAAGCGAATGCGGCTGGCCTCGAAAGCCCCGGCACGCCGTCTCGCGAGACCCTTGCCCTCGCAGGCAGGCCCGAAATTGCTGCCAGGCCGACAAGCGAACGCACCGCGCCGCGCAAGAAGGCCGTCGCCAAATCTCGCAAGCCGGTCAGGAACGGTAAAGTCTACATCATCATCGAAGGGCAAACCGCCAGCATCGTCGACGAACAGGGGTTAATGATGCACCTGTTCAGCAACCACTCAAGAAATGCACGTTACTTTGAGGCCAGCGAAGTCGAAGCCCGCGTGCAGATCATGCCGAAACGCTGACCCACAGCGCGGGCTTACTCGTCGCATGGGCGGCTGGCAATCTTCTTGAGCCAAAGAGGCCCATCTGGCGCGTTAGGGCTCGTCGGTTGGAACCAACCATCAAGATAATAAGGCATCCGGGTTCGGTAGCCGGCAAGCCATGATTGGTGAATTGTAAATCACATCACTCTTGGGTCGTTGCTCGGCGGTCTGCATGGTGGGACAGGGCAAGCCGGCGGCGGATCACCCTGATTTGGCAGCCAGTAGCAGTCGCGTTTGCCTTTTAGCGCATGGCGGTAAAACTTCTCCGCCGTTGTATTGTCGGCGATGATCTCGATTTCCAGGCGATCATTCGCGCCGCTGGCGTTGCTCGACCAGAAGACTTCGCCGTCGCGCGCCAATTGAATCGCCTCGCCTTTTTTCAGTTTGAAATGTACGTGAACGTTGTGAGCAATAGGTTTCCCTGCCGACTTCGGCGCGTCTTCCGGGGAGTGCGTGAAGTTGCCTGCGGCCTGTTGCCTGTGCAGTTTGAAATTACGCGGCTTGACCAGTGCGCCGCAAAAATAGCCCGTATCGAAGCGCAGAATGCAGTCGAATTTTTTACGGTCGACCGGTATGTCCTCGCCATACAGGTGTCTCAGATGGAGCAACTCGTCGTGAAAGGTAGTCGAGGCTTTCGCCCCCTTGTCATAAATCGTCCCGTCCGCTTTGACGTGGCGGATTTCGATCAGGCAATTCTTGCCGAGGTTCTTCAGTTCGGTGAATATCTTCTCTTCGCCATCGGCGATCACACGAATATCTTGCGCTGATCTGCTCGATTGAAAATAGCCGATTTCGGTCGCGGAGTTACTGGCGTCTCCGGGCAGAAAGCAGCCACTATCAAGAATCACTGTCGCTTGAACTGGCATATGACCTCCTGTGAAATTGTTTTGCTGGTTTATTGATTCGCTCACAGACAAACGCCGGGGGAAGAGGGAGTGGGTGTGTGTGTCGGCGTCGCCTGTGATGTTAATTACTGCTGCCTATTACAACAAAAGGCGCCCAGTAATAAGGGTGACTATACAACGCGTCTCGCATCATTTGCATCTGCGCGGCGCGCAATGCATCGGCTGCGGGGAAACCTTTCCGTTTCCGAGCCTTATGAAAATTGATCATCAACGTTGCGGTTGCCTGCGAATCCACTGTCCACAGGCTGGCAACGACCGTCGGGACGCTACGTGCCAGAAACGGTCGCACGAGGCTAACGATGCCTTCACCTCGGTAATACTGGCCTAACCCGCTCTGGCACGCCGATAATATCACCAATCGCGCGCGTAGCAAACCAATTTGATTAAATTCGTTCAGCCGCAATAACTGGTCGTCTTTGTCGGCAGTCGTCTTGGCCATAACCAGCGCCGCCAGCCAGGGGGTTTTCTCTTCGATGCGACAATGCGTGGAAAAGTGAGCAATATCACAATTCGTCAATTCATCAAGCACTCGCGCTTTCGTCGCTGCCGGGCCGGTCAGAACCACGCTCTGCGCATAATTCTTGGCGCTGAGGCGCGCTTCGCGCTGGGCATCCGGCAGAGACGGCAGGTCAGGGAAATCCTCACCGCTGAACTGCGGATTGCCCACTGCCAGCAGCCTCTCATTGGTAAGGGCCTCTTTTTCGCGCCACCGTTTCAGGCAGTAGACCAGCGTCGACGCCGACGGCACGCTGGTCAGGGAATGTGATTGCATCAGGTAATTGCCGGCGTCGTCGAGCAGCGCCGCGAACGGCAAACGGTGCAGCGCCTTATCCGGCGCGATGCAAAGCCGCGTCTCCGTGCCGAGCCTGGATTGAACCGGCGCGATAAGCAGTTGATATAATTGCCGTGATTTCACGGCCAACTCCTCAATCGGCGCTTGTTCCTGCAAGGCAACAATATAATCCTCCACCATCCGGTCGAGCTGTTCTGTGGTTGCCGGGCTTTCGGCAACTTCGAAATCTTTCCGGGTAACGACGAAGATGAGCGTGCCGCCGCTGGTCACTGAATAAGAGATCAGCGTCAGGTCATCGGGAAGCACTGCGCGGACTTTATCCAGCCTAAATGGGGTGAAAGCGTGCTGCGGGGCGGCTGTAGTAGGCGATAGCTGCTGCTTAACTCCAGTGCTCGGCGAATCCGAGAGGTCATCCAGCAGTGTGCGCGCGCGCGCCTGTTCGCTGGTGTTGAAAGCCTCGTCGAACTGGTGGAAGGCATGCGCCTTGAGTTGAATCATTTGATCGAAGACATCCTGGCTGGCGTCGAAGAAATCGCTGCGATTGCTGCGCTCGGTGATAGTCTTGCGATAATCTTCAATTGCGGCGATGGCGCGCTCAAGCTCGGCGCGCGCCCGCTCAGGCTGTTGGGCGCGCGCATAACTTGCAGCCCTCGCCTCCAAAACTTTAATCAGCGGCAGCGGTTTTTCTTCGTTGTTTTCGGCAATCGCCTGAGCCTGTGCATAATACTGCTCGGCCTGTTGAAGGTTATCCTGCTGTGAAGCCAGGTCGGCGGCGCGCAGCAGCACGAGGAACTGGCTATAAGACTGTATCTCTTTAAAGGCTGCCAGGGCGCGCCCCATCTCGGTTTGGCTATCGGCGGTTTGACTGAGGTGCGCCAGTTCGACAGCCAGGAAAGATCTGGTTTGCGCGATTGCTGACGGTTCTTCCACTGCCTCGGCGTAATCTAGCGCCTGCCTGGCGTAGAGCAGCGCCAGCTTATGATTGTCGGTCAAGCGATAGAAATCCGCCGCCAGCAGCGTATTGCTGGCGAGATTTTCAGGTGAATGCAGTTTAGTCAAAAAAATGTTTGAGGATTGACGCAGGCAGCGCAAGCCTTGCGAAATATTGCCAAGATGCCAGTAGGCGTTGGCCATGAATTGCTTGGCTTTGGCTTCGATATAAAGGATCTCATGGTCTTTGGGAATTGCCCGTCCGCAGTAATCGAGCGCCAGCGAATCCTGGCCAATGCGCAGGCAAATATTGCCCATCTGGGATAGCACGACCCCGCGCTGGTAGGGCCATTCAAAGGTCTCGGCGATCTTCAGTGCTTTCCGCATCTTCGTCAGGGCGCTGCCGAACAAATTACTCTTATAGTCAAGGTAAGCTGATTGATTGATCAAGAGGAATTCCAAAAACCGATTGCCGCTTTCTTTGAAACGAGTCGTGAGATTTTGCAGATCATTCTGCCTTTCCATCGCTAACCTGACCTTAGGCAGGGAAATAATCTCCTGATACTCACGAATCCAACTCAATTGTTGAGCTGCGCCTTCTTGTGAAAGGCTCTGGAAAAATGCTGCCAGATCAAGAATGCTCTTATCCCCAGTGGCTGCGGCCCATCGCTCGCCGATCAATCTGATTTTCGTCAATTCACGCTGAGTGGCTTCGGCCTCACCGCGCGAAGCTACCTTCAAGCACTCGCCTGGACAATCGTTGGACACGTGGTTGTACATCAACGAAAGGTTATCGTCGATGATACGGCGCGCTTCATCAAAATCCTGCGACACAATGGCCTGGTCAAAGACTGTAGCGAGTTCTTCAAATTTTTTCTCCTTTGTAATGATTGCCGAGACCTCTTGATGGCGCTGGTCAATCTCATCATGCCAATTGCCGTCGCGTTCAATCTCCAGCAGGCGCGCGAAATCCGCGCTCGCGGCATTGCGCAATTGCAATTGCTGATAACAGAGGCCGCGATTGAACATGGCTTCGGGCATCTCCGGCTGCTGTTTCAAGGCGTCATCAAAGGCCGTCAGCCCCTCTTCCAACTGGTTGCGCGCCAGCAGGCAGACGCCGAGATCGTTTTTGGCAGCGGCGCTCGCCGGTTCATCTGCAACTGCCTGCCGGAAGGCTTTGAGCGTCGCCTGTCCTTTCTCACCCGTCAACAGCAGCAAGCGCGCGTAGACCAGTTGCGCGCCCGCCTCGTTAGCCGACATCGCTTTATCAATCAAACGGGTCGCCTCAATAATCTTCTGCGACTGTATGAAGGTATCGTCTCCTGCCGGCGGCGTGAAGCGTCCGCCGTAGAAGCCGCCCGCAAGACGGCCCTCAACCGGGCGCTGCTGGCTGTAGACGCGCACCAGCAATCGCATGGCGCGCGTTGTATACGGCTGTCGCCACCACCGGATGACTATGCCGGCGGCGACGAACAACGCCAGAGCGCCAAGCATCATGATCATGTGCCGTCGCTTGAAGACGAACCGGCGTGAACGATTGCCGGGTTCAACCGCGTGACTTGCCCCTGCTTGCATCGAATGGAATCCCCTTGTGGCGGTGAATATACACCACCGCCAACATTCCGGCCAATGACAAAATGTCTGTGGCCGCAGATGTCCGCCGTTCACAACACCAACGCCACCTGCACCTGGAGGGTTGCGGTGTCGCAGGTTGACACCACGGGCGCTGTGAATTACGGTGTTTTTTCACCCTGCACGGATGGAATCAACCATGATCAATAGAAAACTCACGCCGCTTGTCACCTCATCTCTGGTCGTCAGCTTGTTCCTCACCGCGCTCGCCCCGTTCGCCGCCGCACAGCGCCAGCCGCGCTCGACTGCCGCGTCGCCATCAGCTTCACCGAGGCCGAAGCTCGTCGTCATCCTGATGGTCGACCAGTTTCGTTACGATTTCCTGGAGCGTTTCTCTGACCTGTTCGGCAACGATGGCTTCAAGCGACTGATGAGCGGCGGCGCGCTGTTTACCAACGCCAATTATGATTACGTGCCGACGGTCACGGCTGCCGGACACGCAGCGGTTCATACGGGCTCGGTGCCGGCGATGAACGGCGTCAATGGCAACATCATCGTTGACCCGGAAACCGGCAAGACGACGCCCTTCGTCTACGATGCGGCGACCCATCCGGTCAACAACCAGGGGATTGACGAGAAAGCCGCCTCGGCCAGCCCGCGCAACATGAACGGCTCGACCATCGGTGACCAGATGCGCCTGTCGAATAACTTTCAATCGAAAGTAATTGCCCTCTCACAAAAAGATCGCGCCGCCATTCTGCCGGGCGGCCACAAGCCGAACGGCGCGTTCTGGTACAGCGCCGCAGCGGGCGGATTCATCTCCAGCGATTATTATTACAAAGAGCTTCCTGCCTGGGCAAAGCAGTTCAACCAGACGGTGCGCCCGGATAAATATTTCAATATGAAATGGGAGCGCTCGCTGCCGGTTGATGCCTATCGTCGCGCCATGCCCGGACACATTGCGGAACAGCAACGCCCGCTGGGCGACGATTTCCCTTATACGATCAACGGCGGGCTGGATAAACCCGGCCCGAAGTTCTATTCGCAATTCGAGTACACCCCGTTTGTTAGCGAGTACCTGGAAAACTTTGCCGAAGCGGCAATCGACGGCGAAGCGCTCGGCGCTGATGATTATCCAGACCTGTTGGCTGTAAGCTTTTCGGCTCCAGACCTGGTTGGCCACGCTTATGGCCCGGACAGCCCGGAGATTGTTGATCTTTATGCGCGCCTCGACCGCACGGTCGCCAGCCTGCTGAAGTTCATTGATCGCCGCGTCGGTATGATGAATACGCTGATTGCCGTCACCGGCGATCACGGCGTCGCGCCGATTCCCAAACTCATGGAGATGCGCGGTTTCACGGGCGACGTGATTCCCAGCAAGAGTATCGAGCTAGCCGTGAATCAGGCTCTGAAAGCCCGTTTCGGGGGAGACAACTGGATGGTGACGTTTGCCAACGATCAGTTGTTTCTGAACCACAAGCTCATGGAACAACTGAAGGCCGACCCTGCGGAAGTCGAACGCCTGGCCGGCGAGGCGGCGTTGACGGTCAAAGGCGTGGCGTATTTCTTCACGCGCACACAGATCATTGAAGGCCGCATGCCGGTGGGCGATCTTGGGCGGCGGGTGACGAACGGCTACTATCGCCAGCGTGCCGGCGATGTCTGGTTGATTGCCAAACCGTTCCACTTTTTCTTTGAAGGCTTCCAACTGGCGACGACGCATGGCTCGCCTTATCACTACGACACGCATGTGCCGGTGATCTTCTACGGCGCTGGCGTGCGGCCCGGTCGTTTTAACAAGGAATGCACGCCGTCCGACATCGCCCCGACGATTGCCGCCATTCTGGGCATCGAAGCGCCCTCGAACACGGTCGGCCACGTGCTCGTCGAAGCAATTGCCGGCGATGCGCGCAATCAGATGGCCGGCCAGCGTTAGCCTGTGTAGAAATTAATGAGATCAACCACGGAGTTCCGCCTTCAGGCGGCTATTTCAGAAAGCGAATGATGGCAGCACAGATGAAACTTTCACGCAGTACCTGGCAATCAAAGATGCGGCTTGCATCGTTACCGCTACTGGCATTGATGCTTTGTAGCTTACTTAACATAACCTTCTCGGCCACGGCGACCGAACTGCTACAGCGCACGCGTCCGGCGCAGCCGAAGACGCCGAAGTCGCAGCCGAAACTCGAAGCGCCGGCGCTCTCGCCGCAGGAGAGCCTCGACCGTGTACGGGCTTCAAGCGATCAAACCGAAAAGATCGCCCTGCTGGAAAAGCTGCTCGCCAGCAATCCGGCAGAGCCTTACAACCTGCAAGCCCGCGAACTGTTGATGCGCGAATACGCCCTCAAAGGCGAGCAGATGCTGCGCGAGGCCAATCCGAAAGCCGCGATGCAAGCTTTCAAGTCGGCCTTTCGCGCCGCCCCCGCCGTCATCAATGACAAGATATTCGGGCAGTACATCTTTCCCCTGCCGTTGGCGATGAGCGCCTTCGGTTATCGCAGCGAATCGGTCGACTTGATGCGCTCGATAGAGCCGCGCTTTGAAGGCGACGCGAATCGCACGATTGAAATAGGCTTCTTCTATGTGCAGATCGAAGCGCCGGTCGAAGCGCTGCGCGTGCTTGACCATGCGGTGCAACTCGCGCCGCAGGATCATCGAACCCATAACAGTCTCGGCACCGCCTATCTGATCAACCTGCGCCTCGATGATGCGGCCAGCGAATTCCAACGCGCCTTGGATCTCGACTCAGGCGACGAATATGCCAACCTGAATCTCGGCAATCTGGCGCGCGCCGCCGGCGCTTACGACCGCGCCAGCGATTTTTATCGTCGGCATCTTAGGCTCAAGCCGGATGATCCGGAGGCGCGCGGCGGCCTGGCGCTCGCCATGCTGGCGCTCGGCCAGGATGAAGACGCCCAGGCTGAGATCAAGCGAGCCCAGGCGCTTGCCAACGATTACCGCTTCCTGACGCAACTCGCTTACTTCTATACGACGCGCAAGAAGGCGGCGCAGGCGCGGGCGCTCATCGAGCAGGCGTTGAAGATCGAGCCGCGTTATGGCTGGGCGCTGATCACCAAGGGCAACGTCGATCAACTCGAAGGCAAGTACGGCGATGCGTTGGGTACGCTGATACAGGCGCAGGCGCAGGCCACCTTTCCAACCCTGACCTTTGAACTGGTGAAAGCTCTGATGTCGCTTGATGGCTACACCCAGGCGCTTGAAGTGATGAGCAAATCCTTCGCAGTGAACGAAGACGGCGAATTTGAAACCATGCTCGGCGGCGCGATCCGCGCACGCTCGCCGCGCCTCGATGTGCTGCTGGAACGCGAACGCCAGGCATCGCTCTTCTTGAACGATCAGCCGACGACGACGCTGCAATACCGGCTGGCCGAAACCCTTGGTAGGATAGATTACTATATTAAGAAAGCGACGGCGGCAAAGAAACCGGCCACGACGGCGAGCCCGCGCCGTCGCTTGCGCCCCACGCCCGCCAAGCCGGCGGATTCAAGCGATGCTCAGGACGAACCGAGCGCGACTTCGCGTCCGCGCCGCGCGCGCGATTCGTCGGGGAGCGAGGCGACATCGCTCGAACTGACAGCCGGCAGCGACACGGATTTGCCGGGAGTCGCCGAGCTTTTGCGATCCATCACCCAATTCACCACCCTTGATGACGGGCGGCAGCCTTTCCGCATGGTGTGGGTGTCGCACCGGCTCACCGAGGATAACCTGGCGCTTGATGCCGCAGAGCAGTTGGCGCGTCGTGCCCTGGCGATGGCTGATGCGGCGACCGAGCCTGCCGGTTCCATGCGTGATGCGCCGCTGCTTGACCGCGAAGGCCGCCGCGCCGTCTTCCTGGGCCGCGCCTATGATGCGCTCGGCTGGGTGCAGTTGAAAAAAGGCAACGCTGCTGCCGCCGTCGAAAGCCTCTTGAAAGCCGTCGAAATCTATCCGCCCAGCAGCGAGCGCCGAGCGACGATGTGGCACCTGGCGGTGGCCACGCAGGAAGCCGGCGACAACCGGCGAGCGCTGGATTATTACATTGCCAGCTACGAACCCGACGCCCCAACCGCCGCCGTGCGCCGCGCGCAGATCGAAGCGCTTTATAAGAAAGTCAATGGCTCGCTCACCGGTCTCGAAGAAAAACTGAAACAACCTTGAGGAAGTGACAAGCGACAGGTGACGAGTAACAAGAAGGCAGGGCGCAGAGGTCGGGTCGCTTGTCACCTGTCACTCGTTACTTGTCACTCGTTACTTGTCACTCGTCACTTGTCACTCGTCACCTGTCACTTGTCACTTTTTATGATGGGCGCTTTAATCATCGATAAGCCCGCAGGCTTGACCTCGCATGATGTGATTGCGCGGTTACGGCGCGCGGCCCGGTCTCGGCGCATCGGCCATGCAGGCACGCTCGACCCTTTCGCGACCGGCGTCCTCGTTGTCTGCATTGAGCGGGCGACGCGGCTGCTGCAATTCCTTGTCGGCCTCGATAAGCAATACCTTGCCACGGTTCGCACAGGCTTTGCTACGGACACACAGGATCTCACCGGCAAACAGATCACCGCGCTTGAATCATCTGAGTTATTGAGCGTTGAATCTGTGGAAGCTGTCTTAAAGGAATTTGTCGGGCCGCAATTGCAAATGCCGCCAATGTTTTCAGCGAAGAAAGTCGCCGGCGAACGCTTATACCGCGCCGCCCGTGAAGGCCGTGAAGTCGAGCGCCAGCCGGTGCCCATAACGATTCGCGCGCTTGATCTGTTGACTCTTCAAGCGGCCAATGCTGATGGCACGCGGGACTTTACGGTTCGCGTGTGCTCATCTTCAGGCACTTATGTCCGAACCTTAGCGCATGACATCGGCGCAAGGCTGGGCACGGGGGCGCACCTGTCGGCGCTCAGGCGAACCGCCGTCGGGCACTTCCGTATAGAGGACGCCTTGACGCTGGAAGAGGTTGAGCGACGCGCCGGCGAAGCCACTTTGAGCGCCGCATTGATCGAGCCAGCAGGGGTACTGGCGCATCTGCCAATGTTGCATATCGGCGACGCGGATTTACGACTTGTGGCCAACGGGCGCGACCTGCCGCTGGTAAACGATGCAGTCGCCGTTGAGTCAATCGCGCCTTCATCGGTGCGAATTTGCGACAAAGCAGGGAACTTGGTGGCGATTGGCGAAGTCGACTTGCGGCGGCGTTGTATCAAGCCGCAGGTGGTTCTGATAACAACAGATTAGATGAGCGAACGGCGCTTGCAGCCTGTGCTATAATCCTTCGCAGAAACTAGAGCCTGACAACAGATCATTGAAATATAGTGATTTAGACAGGTTGCTTCGTTGGTCATCGGGGTAGACCGTGCATCCAGTCACAGCGGTTGGCAGCCGGAGACCTTACCGTCTGTCGGTAGACTGAGCCTCGCGGTTAATCTCGCAAGCAGGAAGCGAAGCACGTGTGTTGCCTGCGAACGTGCAGCGTCGTCTTTGCCTCAGCAAGTCGGTTGACACGCGGACGCACTCGCGGGCAGCGCGCGTCAGGCGTTTGCAGGTTCAAGGATTCGGAGGTTAACAATGAGCGAGAATAAGTTCAACATCAGCGATATGCTCGAAACCCATCGCCGCGACCGCGAGCGGCTGCACTGGGAAGGCACCTTCCGCGATTACTTTGAACTGGTAACGCAGAATCCAGGCGTCTCCAAGTTATCGCACGCGCGGGTTTGCGACATGATTCTGGCTGCCGGGGTTGATAAGGTCAACGAAGGCTCGCGCGATGAAATTTCCCGCTACCACTTCTTTGCCGAAGAACTCTTCGGCATCGAAGGGCCGATTGCCAAAATCGTCGAATACTTCAAATCCGCCGGCCAGCGCCTCGAAGTCCGCAAACGCATCCTCCTATTGATGGGGCCGGTCGGCGGCGGCAAATCGACCATTGTGACGCTGCTCAAACGCGGCCTCGAACAATGGTCGCGCACCCAAAACGGCGCTGTCTATGCCATCAAAGACTGCCCGATGCATGAAGAACCGCTGCACCTGATTCCGCCGGAGTTGCGCCCCGAAATCGCCAAGCACTATGGCATCTACATCGAGGGCGAGCTTTGCCCGCAGTGCCGCTACAATCTGGAGCATGTCTATCGCGGGCGTCACGAAGACGTGCTGGTGCATCGCATCATCTTTTCGGAAAAGGAGCGCATCGGCATTGGCACCTTCGCGCCCTCGGATCCAAAATCACAGGACATAACCGAACTGACCGGCTCGATTGATCTGTCGACGATTGGCGAAGTCGGCGTCGAATCTGATCCGCGCGCTTATCGCTTTGACGGCGAATTGAACATCGCCAATCGCGGTTTGATGGAATTCGTCGAGATGTTGAAGGTCGACGAGAAATTCCTCTATAGCCTGCTGACGTTGTCACAGGAGCAGAACATCAAGACGGGCCGCTTTGCGATGATCTATGCCGACGAGTCCATTTTGTCGCACACCAACGAAAACGAATACAGTTCGTTCGTCGCCAACCGCAAGAGCGAAGCCCTGCAAGACCGCATCATCATGATCAGGGTTCCTTACAACCTGAAGGTCACGCAGGAAGAACGCATCTACGACAAGCTGCTCAAACAGAGTGAAGCCTTACGCAGCATCCACATTGCGCCGAATACCTTAAGGGTCGCGGCGATGTTTGCCGTGATGACGCGGCTTGAAGAGCCGAAGAAGGCCAACATCGACATCGTCAAGAAGATGAAGCTGTATGACGGCGAGGATGTCGAGGGCTTCAAGTCGAAGGACGTTCGCGAGCTTCAGGAAGACACCGTCCGCGAAGGCATGGACGGCATCAGCCCGCGTTACATCATCAACCGATTGTCGGGCGCGCTGGTGCGCGACAATATCACGTGCATCAATCCGATTGATGCGCTACGGGCGATCAAAGACGGCTTCGAGCAACACACAGGAATTTCCGGCGAGCAGCGCGACCGTTACTTGAATCTGATCTCCGTGGCGCGGCGCGAATACGACGACATTGCCAAGAATGAAGTGCAGCGCGCTTTTGTTTATTCGTTCGAGGAGATGGCCAAGGGCCTGTGCGACAACTACCTCGATAACGTCGAGGCTTACTGCAACAAAGAGAAGATCAAAGACCCGATCACCGAAGACGAACTGGAGCCGGATGAAAAGCTGATGCGCTCGATAGAAGAGCAGATCGGCATCAGCGAAAACGCCAAGAACACTTTCCGGCAAGAGATTCTCATTCGCATTTCGAGTCACGCGCGCAAGGGCAAGCCTTTCGAGTATCGCTCGCACGAGCGCCTCAAAGAAGCCATCGAGAAGAAGATTTTCTCTGACCTGAAAGATGTAGTGAAAATCACTACTTCGGCCAAGACGCCGGACGCCGATCAGCTACGCCGCATCAACGAAGTGATTGATCGACTGGTGACCGACCATGGGTATTGCACCGTCTGTGCAAACGAGTTGCTTACATATGTCGGCACCCTGCTCGCTCGCTAAGGGCGCGGGCGCGCAAGCCGATCTGCTTTCAACGACGCCCGCCCACTCGCTCAGTGGTGCGGGCGTCGTTTTAGGATGAGATTATGTCAGTTCAACGAAACGACTGGTCATTACAGCGCAAAGGGCAGATCGATCAGGAGCGCCACAAGGAGCGCGTACGCGACGCCATCAAGAAGAACCTCGGCTCCATCGTCTCGAACGAGGCCATCATTCTTTCCGACGGCAAGCGCCGCGTCAAAGTGCCTATCCGTTCGCTCGACGAGTACAAGTTCCGCTTCGATTACCGCAAGAAGAAACACGTCGGCACTGGCGACGGCAAGACCCAGGTCGGCGACGTGATTGGCCGTGAAGGCCAGCCCGGCCCAGGCGTCGGCAGCGGGCAAGGCGCGGGCGACCAGCCGGGCCAGGAGTATTACGAAGCCGAGGTTGATATTGACGAGATTGCCAAACTGATTTTTGAAGACCTGCACCTGCCTTATCTCGAAGACAAAGCCAAACAGGCGGTGCAATCGAAGACCACGAAGTTCACAGAGATTCGCCGCGCCGGCATTCTGGCGAATCTTGACAAGCGCCGCAGCATCCTCGAAAACATCAAGCGCACGGCGCGCGAATCGGGCGACGCTAAACTCGGTCGCTTCAAGAAAGAAGACCTGCGCTATCGCACCTGGGAAGAACAGATCAAGTACGAATCCAACGCCGTCGTGATAGCAATGATGGACGTTAGCGGTAGTATGGGCGATTTCAAGAAGTACATCGCGCGGTCGTTCTATTTCTGGATGGTGCGCTTCCTGCGCACCAAGTACGATCATGTCGAGATCGTCTTCATCAGCCATCACACCGAAGCCAAGGAAGTCTCGGAAGAACAATTCTTCACGCAGGGCGAATCGGGCGGCACGGTGGTGTCGTCGGCTTACCGGCTGGCGCTCAATACCGTCGCCGAACGCTTTCCGCCGCGCGACTGGAATGTTTATCCGTTCCATTTTTCCGATGGTGATAATTATTACTCGGATAATGATGAGGCAGTGCGGCTTGCCGATGAGTTGATCTCGACATGCAATCTATTCGGCTACGGCGAAATCGGCGAAGAGGGCGCATCGAGTTACCGGCGGTCTACGGGAGCGCTGCTGTCGATCTTCAAAGATCGCTTGAAGAATCAGCAACGGTTCGTCGGCGTGCGCATAGACGACAAGGAAGACGTGTATCCGGCGCTCAAAGAATTCTTCGGCAAGCGCGGCGATCAGGCTTGATCGCTGCCGGATTGCCAGCGGTTCGAGAAGCGCCATCAGGAGAGGTCAACCCTAATGAACGACAGGGAAGTGAAGGAACTCGAAGAGGCAGTCGAGCAAATCTGGGAGATCGCGACGGTGAAGTTTGGCCTCGATCCGTTCCCCGTGCGTTTCGAGATCGTCCCGGCGTCGGTGATGTACGAGATCGGCTCATATGCGCTGCCGGGCCGCTATTCGCACTGGACGTTCGGCAAAGCCTATCACCGCCAGAAGATGATGTATGATTTCGGCCTCTCGAAGATTTACGAAGTCGTCATCAACTCGAACCCCTCGTATGCCTTCCTGCTCGAAACCAATTCGATCACGCAGAACAAGATGGTCATCGCGCACGTGCTCGGCCATGTCGATTTCTTCAAGAATAATGTTTATTTCTCGAAGACCAATCGCCGCATGGTGGACGAAGCGGCAATCCATGCGCGGCGCATGAGCGAGTACGAATTCAAGTATGGCCGCAAGGTCGTCGAAGAATTTCTTGATGCCTTGCTGTCAATCGAAGAGCACGTCGACCCGCATCTCTTCATCCGCAAAGAATCGCGCAACGCCGACGGGCGCGCCAAGGACGAACCCGGCAAGCGGCGCGAGGGCCGTTATGATGATCTGTTCGCCAAAGACGAACTGGCCGAGAACTCGCCGGATAGCGACAAGGACGAGAAAAGCAAACTCCAGCCCGATCACTTGCTGCCGGAAAAAGACATCGTCCATTACTTGATGAAGCACTCGCCGGTGCTTGCCGACTGGCAACGCGACGTGATGGCCATGATCCACGAAGAGATGGCCTATTTCATCCCGCAAATGCAGACCAAGATACTAAACGAAGGATGGGCGTCGATCTGGCATTCGCGCATCATGCGCGAGCTTGACCTGCCGACAAGCAATCATCTGGAGTTTGCTGAACTGCATGCGGGCGTCGTCTCGCCGCATAAAGGGCAACTCAATCCTTACTATCTCGGCTACCGCATCCTGGAGGACATCGAGAAACGTTGGGATAAGCCGACCAAGGAAGACCGCGAGAAGTTCGGTCGCCAGGACGGCCAGGGGCGCGAGAAGATATTTGAAGTGCGCGAACTCGATAACGACATCTCGTTTTTGCGCAACTACCTCACCGAAGAACTCTGCGAAGAACTCGACTTGTTCGTCTATCAGTTGGTTGATGATGAAGAGTGGACGGTGACGGAAAAGGCATGGGAGAAAGTGCGCAATCAACTGGTCGCCAACATGACGAATTTCGGCTTCCCGTATATTGAAATCGTTGATGGCGATTACAACCACAATCGCGAGCTTTATCTTATGCACCGCTTTGAAGGCATCGAACTCGACATGAAGTATGCCCGCAAGACCCTCGAATATGTTCACAAGCTCTGGGGCCGCAAAGTACATCTGGAAACCGTGGTTGATGAAGAGGCGCTCGTCTTACACTTCGATGGCCAGGAGCATGACGAAGATTGATGCGCCCTCTGGCAGCCTCGATATTTAACACGATATTCATTCGCAGCCGCTTGAACCAACCCGCCTGCAAACGGTAAAGTCCAATCTGGATCGATCAGACACCTGCAACCTACAAACCAGGCGAATGAGGAAAACCCGTATGCATAATCGCGGACTGCTCGCAGTGTTGCTGGCGGCGATGTTTGCCGCGCCGTTGCTTTTTTCAACCCCCGCCCAGGCGTGGGGCGAAGAAGGCCATCGGTTCATCAATCGTGTGGCTGCCGAACATTTGCCGGATGACATGCCGCCGTTTCTCAAAGCGGCGGCGGCGCGGCTCGCCTTCCTGGGGCCGGAGCCGGATCGCTGGCGCGATAGTAAAGAACTTTACAAAGCGCTGAGTGAAGTCAACGGGCCGGATCATTTCATCGATATAGATAAGCCGGAAAATTTCAGCGCGCTGCCTAACGACCGCTATCTGTATGCGGATTGGCTGCGCGCGCAAGGCAAAGACCCTAAGGACATAGGCTTTCTGCCTTACTCGATTCTCGAAGGCTATCAGAAGATGCAGGTGCTGTTTCGACTGTGGCGCGAGCCGCAGCACGCCGGCGAACGCGAGCAGATCGAACAGAACATCATTTATTACGCGGGCGTCTTAGGTCATTATGTTGCTGACGGTTCGCAGCCCTTACACGCGACTATTCATTTCAACGGCTGGAGCACAAGCGCCAACCCCGATCATTTTACACGTGAGCCTTTGCACTGGCGCTTTGAAGGCGAATACGTCAAGGCGCAGATCAAGCCGGAAGATTTCAGCGGTCTGGTGAAACCGCCGCAGAAGCTCAACGACCCGTTCGCCGACATCGTCACTTACCTGTTGGAGTCGAACCGCCTCGCGCCGGAGATTTATCGAATGGATAAGACGGCGCGTTGGGAGCCCAACAATCGCAACCCCGACTCGAAAAAATTCGTCGCCGAGCGGCTCGCCGCCGGGTCGCAGATGCTGGTCAATCTCTGGTATACCGCGTGGCAGAGCTCTACGGATGCGAAGAGCGCGCGGGCCGCTACGCAATTGAACAGCGGCGCTAAAAAAAAATGACAAGGATGTGCAACTGGCGCGTTCAATCTAACGACGGAGGCGTTCAAGCCAGAGCACGGGCTGGAACGTTAACGGTTTTTACTTGAACGCCTCCCTCGTCTTTACTCACCCAACGCGCCAAGGCTACAACGAAGACTCTATTGACCTACGGTCGTTTGCTGCCCGGACGCCCGGCTGTCTGGCAGCGCGTCGTTTGAAAGTAATTGCCATCATCATTCTGATTCACCGCCACGGTTATGGCGCAAATCTGCGCCTGACTTGCTTCCGTGTGAGTGTGCCCGCTAGACTTTCCCATCTATGATCGAACGCGCAGCGGATATCGCGATTATTGGCGCAGGCCCGGCAGGCGCATTTCTGGCTTCGCGGCTTGCTGAAGCCGGTCGCGATGTCGTGTTGTTCGATCCCAGAGGGGCCTGGGAAAAACCTTGCGGCGGCGGCGTGCCGACACGCGCGCTGCGCGAATACGGCGCACTGCTGAATCGTTCAGAGTATCCGCGAAAGTTGATTCAGCGGGTGACCTTGATTTCGCCCCTCATGCGCCGAATCACGATTGATTTTGATGAGCCGTTTGCCATCTACTCGCGCCAGGTGCTCAATGGACTGGTGCTCGACCGGGCGATAGAATCTGGCGCGCGATTCATTCGCGCTGCGGTTGCCGATTTCCAGCGTCAAGCGGACGGCTGGCAGATTCAAACCGCTGATGGCCAGATGTGGCGCGCGCGCTTTCTCGTCGGCGCTGATGGCGCGGCGAGCCCGACGCGGCGCAAGCTGGTCGGCATCTTTCCCAAGCAAGACCTGGCGCTGGCTTTCGGCTACAACGTGACGATGAATGAGTGTGAAAAACCGGCCTCCGAAAACGGCAAGGTCAAATCAAGCGACACGCACAACGAAGAAGTGATCGTTCAATTCATGCGCGATTTCACCGGCTATATCTGGGCTTTTCCGCGTCCGGGCGTCATGAACTTCGGCGTCGCGTCGAAACTTGGCGAACGCACCGCCGACGAATTGCGCGCCATCTTGAAGCAGTTCGTCGCCGATTATTTCGGCGGCCAGTTGCCGGAGCCTGAACGTCTGAGTTTTTTTGGCGCGAAGATTCCAACGCTCGATTATGCAAGCTGGCGGCAGTTGCAAACGGTTGGCGACGCCTGGGCGCTGGTCGGCGATGCCGCGGGCTTTGCCGATCCCATCACCGGCGAAGGGATTTACTATGCCTTCAGATCGGCTGATTTGATGGCCGAAGCCTTGCTCGAATCCCCGGCGGCCAATGCCTATGGGGCGGTGACGGCAGCCTATGAAAAAAACTGGCGCGCGGCTTTCGGCCACGACCTGGAGCGCGCTTCACGTCGCTTGCCGCTGTTTTATCGTGGACGATTTTGCGGGCGCATCTTCACGGATGCGATGATCCTGCTGGCAAAGTATCATCGTGGCGTGCGCGGCGTGCTGGTGCGGGCGGTCGTGGGTTATCAAAGTTATGCCACGCTCAAGCGGGAGTTGCTGCGCAGCGCCTTGCGCATCTTCTGAAGATTTCGAGCCGTCTTGCGCGCCTGGTCGCACGTCACCTGAAGCAGTTTTCATTTGAGTTTAGCCTATGCCACCAAGACGCCAATGCACGAAGAGACACAACCAACGGTGATTCTTGGTGCCTTTAGGGCTTGGTGGCTGATTCTCTGGCTAAGCTGATCTGCAAAGCGCTCTGGTTCCTTCAAGGCAATCGTTATGCACCGCGATGGGTTGTTAGGGCGCAGTCACAAAAAGGAGCGCGAAGGGAACGCAGGGATCAATGGCAAAAAGCCGATCACCTTTAGTCATCATCTTCATCACCATTTTCATTGATCTCATCGGCTTCGGCATCGTCATCCCGGTCTTGCCGCTGTACGCCGAACGCTATCATGCCTCTGAGACGGTCATCGGCCTGATGCTGGCGTCTTATTCGATGATGCAGTTCATCTTTGCGCCGATTCTCGGTCGTCTCTCCGACCGCGTTGGCCGCCGGCCTGTACTGCTTTTAAGTTTAATCGGCACATCTCTCGGTTTTTTGCTGATGGGCTTTGCGCACCTGATACCGTTTGGCATGGCGCTGTTTGGCTTGTCGCCAATCATCGTCTGGCTGTTTCTGGCGCGCATCATCGACGGCATCAGCGGCGGCAACATTTCGACGGCGCAGGCCTACATTGCCGACGTGACCCCGCCCGACGAGCGCGCCAAGGGCATGGGGTTGATAGGCGCGGCCTTCGGCCTGGGCTTCATCTTTGGCCCGGCCATCGGCGGCTTGATGAGCCACTTTTCGCCGGAAGCGCCATTCTTTTTCGCCGCCGGACTGGCGACGCTGAACGCGACTGCTTTGTATTTTTTATTACCTGAGAGCCTAGCGCCCGAACACCGCCACGACACAGGCGCGCGCGCCCGCCTGTTACAGGTGGTTGAGCAAGCCGGCAACTGGCAATTGAAAGCCGTCTTTGCGACTTACTTTTTTGCGACCGTGGCGTTTGCGATGTTGACCGCAACCTACGCGCTGTTTGCCAATCACCGGTTTCATTTCGACGCCGTGCACACCGGCTATATGTTCACGTATGTCGGCGTTCTCGGCGCGATTATTCAAGGCGGTTTGCTCGGCAAAATCGTCAAAGCCTTCGGCGAAAAGACGCTGGCAGTTGCTGGCACAGTGATCTTTTCAGCGGCGCTTTTTGCTCTACCACTGGCGACAAGCGTGCCGTTGCTGCTGATTGCCAGCACAGGCATCGCCATCGGCAACAGTCTGGTGACGCCGACGCTCAACAGCCTGGCTTCGAAGAGCGCCTCGCCGAAATTTCAAGGACGTATACTCGGCGCGATGGCTTCGGTCGCAAGCCTGGCGCGCGTCATCGGCCCGGTGCTTGGCGGCTTTCTGCTGGGCCGCGACGCCGAACAGGATGTCCTGTACGGCAAGACCGTCTATTGGGTCAGCGGTGCGATTATGATCATTGCGCTGGCGCTTGCCGTGTCGCTGCACGCGCGTAGCCAAGAGACCGACAACCAGGCCGTCGCCATCGAAAAATAAGAGGGAAAACCAGGAGGAGACCCAAAATGATCATGTATATTCTCAGCGTTTGGCTGCACGTTTTGCTCGCCTGCATCTGGGTGGGCGGAATGATCTATACCGCCGCCATCGTCATTCCGTTTGCCGTCAAGCAAAGCCCGGATGAGCGGCAGCGCATCATTCGCGGCCAGGCGCGTAAATTCAGAATGATCGGCTGGACATCGGTCGTCTTGCTCGTGATCACTGGCTATTACAACGCCACCCAACGCCTGGGTGTTAAAGGCATCGGTGATCTCTTTGTCAAAGACTTCTGGCTGCGCCGCAAGCTCGAAATTTTTGTCCTGATGGTTCTCCTGATACTTTTCCACGACATCATGAGTATGCGTGCCGCGAAACAGTCTCAGGGTTCGCCCGACACCGCGCCCGGCAACCGCCTCGGCTCGATTGCCGCCGCCATCGCGACGCTGCTGGCGCTAATCATTCTTTACTGCTCCGTCCGCATCGTGCGCGGATAACCGATCAATCCATCGGCTGGTTTCTTTGCCGCTGGGCTTCAAACAGCACGACGCCGACGGCGACAGAGACATTGAGCGAGGTGATGTGACCGCGCATGGGGATCGACACGGTCACGTCGCAGCGCTCGCGCACCAGCCGATGCAAGCCGTGACCTTCGCCGCCGAAGACCAGCGCCACCGCGCCCTGGTAATCGTAGCGTGTGTAATTCATATCACTTGAAGCTTCGACGCCGACTACCCAGACATTTCGCTGCTTCAGCTTCTCTATGAAGTTCGCCAGATTGGTGACGCGGGCGACGGGCAGGTATTCGGTCGCGCCGGCTGCGGTCTTGGCGACGACCTCTGTGATATGCGCGGCGCGGCGTTCGGGAATGATGATCGCCGTAGCGCCGGCGCATTCCGCCGTGCGGATGATGGCTCCGAGATTGTGCGGATCTTCGACGCCATCGAGAAGAATGAAAAGCGATTGCGGCGTGATCCGCTCGATGAGGTCATCTTCGTTCGTATAGCTTGCTGCTGCGGCGATGGCCATCACGCCTTGATGATTCGCGCCGCCGGCAAGCCGGTCAAGCGCGATGCGCGGCTCTTTGCGAACCGGGATGCGCGCCCGCTTCGCTAGGTCGAAGACTTCACGCAATCGCTCATGCCGCGCGCCCTCGGCGATGACGATGCGCTCGATGCGCCGCGCCCCCGACCGCAGGGCCTCAATCACCGGCAAGACTCCATAGATGTGCGCCATGCTTTTCTTTTAATCCATCCCTTGCACAAATACAAATACAACTCGGCACGGATGCAGTAGAGAGCCGCCATGTGTCGTGTGCGGCTGACAGCCGCCTGCCCGCGTTAGCTGTAAGATCAACCGCTTTGCAGACGGTTCGCCGTCGCCCACTCGCGGCATACGGTTCGCAAGGTGGTCGTTGGCTAAATCAAATCGTTCAAAGATTCACCGGGAGAAATTCTATTGGCCGTAGCAACTCACATCAGGTGGCGTCCGCAGCCGTGGCAGATGCTCTTATCGGCGGGCGTCTTCGCTTATCTGGCGCTTGGCGTGGCGACCGGAACCGTGCGCCCATATCACTGGGCCATGCTGATGATCATACCGGCAACCTTCCTTGCCGCAGAACGCTGCCGCAGATTTTTTCTCGACTGGGCACCGCTCGTGGCCTTCTGGTTGGTCTACGACCGCCTGCGCTTGTTGCAACCCATGTTGCTCCACAGGGTTGCTGTCGCGTGGCCGTATGAGCTTGAACGATGGCTATTCGGCTCGATCTTCGCCGGCAATGTGCCGGCACACGCTGCCCGCGCCTGGCTTGCCGCGCAATCCGGCACGGTGCTGGGCGTCAGCCTGAGTTGGATGGCGCAGCTAGTCTACCTGTCGCACATCTTCCTGGTGCCGTTGCTATTTTTATATTTGTGGATTCGTGGCGGCGCTGATCTGAGAAGCCAGGCGCGCTTTCATCGCATGATGCGGGCTTTCGCCTACCTGAATTTCGCTGCCATCCTCATCTATCTGCTGCTGCCGGTCGCGCCGCCCTGGTGGGTGAGCTTATACGGCACGACGACGCCGACGAGTGCGCTTCTAGCCCAGATGAAAATGAGTTGGGCAATGGATGGCAAACTCGTCACCGCGCTCATTCATAACGCGGCGCAGTGGTTCGCCGCCGTTCCTTCATTACACGGCGCTTACCCTGTGCTGCTTGTCTTGCTGGCCTTGCGTGACCGCAACAAGCGGTTGCTCGGCGCTTTGGTCATTTATGCTTTAGCGATGTGGGCTGCGACCGTGGTGCTCAATCAGCACTACATCATTGACCTGATCGCCGGCGGCTTGCTTGCCGGGGCGGCGTGGCAGGCGGGCGAATGGCGGGCCCGTCGCGCGCGCCTTTCAGAGAGCGTCGAGGCTTGATGAAGGCTCCGGCATTATGCGGCGGCAGGGAATTCGGGACAGGGCTTGTTCGTTGCCTTGCTGATTACCCGGACAAGGCGCTCAAGCGCCGCCCTGGCTTCGAGCGCCGCCGACTGCGCCTCGACATCGCCTCCCTGCCGGTACATCTCGGCAAGCGCACAGAGGTAGTCGATCTCATGCGACAGGTCTTGAATTACGCTTTCCATGCTCACTAAATTAGAAGCATTTGCCTGATCATACGATGCTCGCCAGTCCCGCTTGACCGCTGCCACCCGTCTGTTCGACAATCAGCAGCGTCAACATATCTGCGCCACCATTGTAATTTCTTCTTGCAACGACGTTGCATCTGTGATACAGTGGCAAATTGAAAGGAGTCTTGAGTATGGCCAGTTTCAACAAGATCATCATGGTAGGGTATCTGGGCCGCGACCCTGAGTTGCGTTATACGCCGCAGGGGACGCCGGTGTGCGACTTTTCGATTGCGACGACCGAGCGGCGCAAAGACAAATCCGGCGAATTCCAGGATCACACGACCTGGTTCCGTGTCAGCCTCTTCGGGCGGCAGGCAGAGGTTGCCAGCCAGTATCTGAGCAAGGGGCGGCAGGTTTATGTCGAAGGCACCTTGTCGCAACGCGAGTATACAGATAAAGAGGGCAACGCGCGCACCTCGCTTGAAGTACGCGGCTCAGACATTCAGTTTATTTCGTCGGCGGGCGACAGCGAGCATACGCCGACGGCCCGAGCCAGCGCGACCAGCGCGCCAGCGCCGCGCAAAGAGGCTCCAGCACGACCCGCGCCTGCGCCGGTTGATGAAGACGACATTCCTTTCTAAGTTCAATCGCTGGTTTCTTCATCGATCAGGTAAAGCCATGGCCAGTCGGCCTGCACGCCTTCAGCCATCGTTGTGAGATGAGAGGAACGTATGACGCTCCTCTCATCTCACCGCTTCTGTGACGGTTTCAGTCTTCGGTGGCCAACAATACATTCCACAAGAATCTCACACACAATTTGCTCGCCCTGGCATCGCCTTGATGATGGTGTGCAACCCGCGCTAACCGCGCTCGATAAATCGCGGCAACCAGAGCGACCACTGCATGAAGCTCAATCTGTCAGCTTGCGCCAGCACGGTGCAAGCCCGCTGCGCTATCAGGTCAATGCGCTATGAAATCTCTCAAATGATCGCTGCACCTTCTGCGACTATCTCAGATAAGTTTGTAGACGGACAAAGGTATTTTTCTGCCGGCGCTTCTGCGAGCCGTCCTAGACATAGAGGGATATTCTGCGTTTCCATCCAATAAAAGTATCCCCTTGCAATCCAGCGATAGATTCGGTAACGTACTGGCGAATTGTAACGCCAAAAGACACGAATATTCGTAGGACGCTAATTTTTTCACAATAACTTCAGACGAGCCGCGCGGCTGCTTGCGACGCGTCTGAATAAGGCGACAGCTTGCAGACTGTCAGGCAATCTCCCCCTCGCTTGATGCTTAGGCATTGTCCCTGATCATTGATTGCAACGGCTGACTTTTCTTTAGCCGCAACCTTCCTCTGGAGGTTCCTCACATCGTTGGATAAGAACAGGAATCAGTCTCTCAAGGCCGCCCTGTAGCGTCTAACACGCAGATGTTCCGCGAGGCGTATTCGTGTGCCTTTAGGCAATGAAACCACAGACGATAGGAGAAGCATATGAATCTATTGATCCGCAAAATGAAAGTCGCGCTCGCGTTGGTGCTGGCGCTGGCCTTCACGTTTCTGAGCATTCCTTTGTCAAACACTCAGGCTGCCGATCACGGCGACGCGCCGCTCGCAGATGAGGATCGCCCTGCCGATATCGATGACGTGTACGCGTTTCTTGACCCAAACGACAATTCGCGGCTGGTGTTGATCGCCACGGTGTATGGTTTCATCGTGCCGAGCGAAGCCGTCAACTTCAGTGCCTTCGATCCGCGCGTGCGCTACTTATTCGGACTGGAAACGACCGGCGACGCGAACATCGATCTGGGCATTGACATTCGTTTTTCACCGCGCACGTCAACCACCACCCCGCAGACAGCGACGATCATTCTGCCATTCGGGGAAACCATCACCGCGCCAACCACTGTCGCGACGTTGGCAGATAACCCGAACCCGCCGACGATTACCACCGACGAGGCGACTGGCGTGTCGTTCTTTGCCGGTGAGACCGACGATCCGTTCTTCTTCGACATTGTGGGGTTTAACCGCTTTGTCGCATCGGTTCTTGGAGGCGCGCCAAACGCCGCAGCCTTGCAGCGCGGGCGCGACAGCTTCGCAGGTTACAACGTGCAAGCCATCGCTTTGAGCATCCCCGTCTCTTACCTGAAATTGCAACGGACGGGCAACAATCCGGGCGCAAATGTGATCGGCGTCAACTTGCAGACACAGCGCCAGCGCCGCACGGTGATCGGTCGCAACGGCGAAATCAACTCAACCGGCGGATTTCAGACAATTGACCGCATGGGCAACCCGGCGATCAATGTAGCGTTGATTCCATTCGCTCACAAAGACGCCTATAACCTCGCGACGACCCAGGATGACGCCAACGGCGCGTTTGCCGGCGATATTGTCGGCACTCTCAAAGCGCTCGGCACCAACGACACCAACATTGGCATACTGGCAAGCGTCGCGGTGACCAAAGGGGATTTCCTGCATGTTGATACCAGCCTGGCGAATACCGGGTCGGGTGGCGGCAACAATGCCGGAGCCGGATTCCCAAATGGCCGTCGCTTACAGGATGACGTGATTGACACGATTCTTTTCTTCGTCGCCAATCAAAACGTCCTCGGCGATGGCGTCAACGGCAACGATGTGACCTTCCGCAATTCGTTTCCGTTTCTAGCGCCGCCACAGCAGCCGCGCGCGCCGGGAACGATTGATGACAACACGCGCAATTAAGCGCTCAAGGTTGCGGATTGCGGCATGACGGTCGCCCACAGGTCTGAAGTCACGCCGGCTCGCCAATGCGGGGCCCGCTGCCGCAATCCGCAATCGCCATCAGGAAATCTCCTTTGAACGACCGGAAACGCTGCGTTAAGGAGATGGCGCAGCCGATCAAGGTGGCTATGATGAATCAGGAACTCAAGATCAAATTGCTGATGACGTTGCTGCTTGCCGCGATGACCGTCATCGCGAATGGCTGCGGCATCACCTCGTCATCAACCGCGAAGGAAACCGTAGCCGCGCCGCCGGCAACCGCTACTGCCGCGACCACAGAGGCAACGGAATCGGCGATTCGCTTTCTCGAAGACCGCGTGCGGCGCGATCCCGATGATTTTATCGCTTACAACAAACTCGCCGCCTACTACCTGCAACGCCAGCGCGAAACCGGCAGTGTGAATTATCTTACACTGGCGACGAAAGCGGCGCACGCCTCGCTCACCGCCATGCCTTCGGAACAAAACGTCGGCGGACTGGCGGCGCTGGCGACGGCTGAGTTTGCCGCACACGAATTTGTCGCGGCGCGCGATCATGCGGCGCAGTTAATCGCCCTCGAAAGAAAAAAGAGTTACCCCTACGAAATGTTTGGCGATGCGTTAAGCGAGCTTGGCGACTACGACCAGGCGACGACGGCTTACGCAAAGATGGTCGAGATTGGCGGGCGCAGCGTCAGCATTGAAACGCGGCTGGCGCGCGCCGACCTCTTGCGCGGCAAGGCCGACAGCGCCGTCGAGCGTTTGACGTTTGCTCTGGCGCTGGCGTCTGCGCAGCCGTCCCCGGCGCGCGAGACCGTTGCGTGGATACGCTGGCAACTCGGCGAAATCGCTTTTGTGATGGGCGACTATACAAAAGCCGAGCAGCATTACCGCGACGCGCTGACGACGTTTCCCGATTACTATCGCGCGCTCGGCGGGCTGGGCCGCGCGCTCGCCGCGAAAGGCGATTTGCCGGGTGCGATTGCCAGCCTTGAGCGCGCCATTCAAGTGATCCCCGATCCAACCTTTGTTGCGGCACTCGGCGATCTATACAAGCTGGCGGGCCGCGACCAGGAAGCCGCCGCACAGTACGCTTTGGTCGAGCAGATTGGCAAGCTCAGTGTAGCCAACGGCCTGCTTTACAACCGGCAGATGGCTTTGTTCTATGCCGATCATGATATGAAACCCGACGATGCTTATACGCAGGCGACGCGCGAGTATGCCGACCGCCGCGACATCTACGGAGCCGATGCAGTTGCCTGGACGTCACTAAAAGTGGGGAAAATTACAGAAGCCCAGGCCGCCGTCAAAGAAGCGTTGCGGCTGGGAACGCGCGATGCGCGCTTGCTCTACCACGCCGGCATGGTAGCGCTGGCGGCGAACGACCAGCAGACGGCGCGTGACTATTTGACGCGCGCGCTTGCCCTCTCTCCGCAGTTTGATCTATTGCAGGCCGCAAAAGCGAAGCAAGCGTTGCAGGCGCTTGGTGATTAAAGCGGTCTTCAATTGAACATGGTCGGAGGCGTTAGCTGGAGCGCGGCGACTGGTGACTGCTTTTCATGATCTCCAGTAAATGCGCTGACCAGCCAGCGCATTTCACAAGGCAGAACGCTATGCCTTTCAAATTGAATCGGCGAATGCTTATGTCAAACATCAAATCCACGGGCAAGAGATTGCGAGCGGCATTGCTCAGCACCGCCACGATGATCATCTGTATCATCGCGACGGCCAACGCGCATCCGCTCGGCAACTTCACGATCAATCACTTCGCGCGCATCGAACCGCAGACAGATCGCATTGTCGTGCATTATGTGATTGACATGGCCGAGATCCCTGCCTTTCAGGAACTGCAAAAGATCAATCGCGACGCCGCGCCATCGAGCGATGAACTGGCGGCATACGCCAGGCAGCTTGCGCCGCAATTAGCGGCAAACCTGCTACTGACAGTCGATGGCGAATCGTTGCCATTGAGCGTACTGGAAAGCCGGGCGCTGACTCTGGCAGGGGCAGGTGGATTGCCGACGCTGCGAATGGAATGCGACCTTCAGGCATCACGGACATCGCGGGCCGCAGGCATTGCGCATCGACTACGATTCGAGGACGCTAACTTCCGCGAGCGGCTTGGCTGGCGCGAAATCGCAGTGATGCCCGTGGCAGGCATACTGGTGTTTGACAGCACAGCCTTTGGCAATTCGGTGACCGATGCGCTGAAGGTTTACCCGGAAGATTTGCTGGCGGCACCGCTCAACGAGCGCGACGCCGAATTTTCATTCACCGACGGCGTTGTGCCCGCAGGCGCATCACCGTTGATGCGGCGCGACGGACAAAGAGCAACCCCGGCGCGCGACCGCCTGGCCGAGTTGATCGCCGTGCCGGAACTGACGCCCCTGGTTGCACTGGTTGGCCTTTTGATTGCCATCGCGCTCGGCGCGTTACACGCGATGTCGCCGGGACATGGGAAGACAGTTGTGGGCGCTTATCTGGTGGGCTCGCGCGGCACGGCTCGCCATGCGGCATTTCTCGGCTTGACGGTGACGATCACTCATACGGCTGGTGTTTTCGCACTGGGGCTGGTGACCTTGTTTGCGTCGCATTACGTGCTGCCTGAAAAGCTGTTCCCGATTCTCAGCCTGGTCTCAGGGCTCATCGTCGTTGTCATCGGCGGCAGCCTATTCATCCGCAGGCTTCGGCTCGCTCTAAGAGATAAAAATTACAAAAACCGGCTCGGCCACGATCATTCGCATGATGAAGGTCACCCACACGAGCAGTTGCCTGCGGCGCTTCATCATCACGATCATTCCGATGAGCGAATCGTTATTGCTCAGGCTGCGTCCATCGATCATATCCATGACCAACACCATCACGCCCCTCATTCGCACGATGATCTTCGTGGTCACGAGGGGCACGATGATCGGCATACGCATTCGCATGGCGGCTTAGTTCATTCACACGGAGGCGTCGAGCATACGCATCTACCTCCCGGAACGGACGGCTCGCCGGTGACCTGGCGCAGTTTGCTGGCGCTCGGCATATCGGGCGGATTGTTGCCTTGCCCGTCGGCGCTCGTCGTCTTGCTATCGGCCATCTCGTTGCACCGCGTCGGCTACGGCTTGCTGTTGGTCATTGCCTTCAGTTTAGGCTTGGCCGGGACGCTGACGGCGGTCGGGCTGGTCTTCGTTTATGCGCGGAAGCTCATCAAGCGGCCTTTGCGTTCGAGCCGATTGATTCAGGTGTTGCCGGTGGTGAGCGCGCTGGTCATTTGCTGTGCCGGGCTGGCCATCTGTTATGAAGCGCTCATCAGTGCAGGCTGGAATCCGGCTCGGTGGGTTCAGCGATGGCTCGACGTAATGGCCAGCACCGCGCCGAACGGCAGCCATCTTTCGACGGCATCGGCGCTTGTCTTCGGCCTGGTTTTTGGATTGAAGCATGCCGTCGAGGCCGACCACCTTGCCGCCGTCTCAACCATCGTCAGCGAGCGCAAGAGCCTGTTGAGTTCGTCGCTGGTCGGCGGCCTCTGGGGCGTCGGGCACACCCTGGCGCTGTTGGTCGCTGGCCTGGCCGTGCTGCTTTTGAATGTAAGAATCGGCGAACGCGCCGCGCTGGCTCTTGAATTTGTGGTTGCCTTGATGCTGATCGCGTTAGGCGGCAATGCGTTGCGGCGCTTGCTCGGCGGCGGCAGGCTGCACCTGCATGCACATCGCCACGGTTCACGGGCGCATGTGCATCCACACATTCATGATGCGGTTGAAAATGCCGTAGCCGAGTCGCATCATCGTCTGCGATTCAGTCTCCGTCCGCTGGCGGTCGGTTTGATTCACGGACTCGCAGGCAGTGCCGCCTTGATGTTGCTGGTGCTGTCGACGGTGACTTCGCGGATGGCCGGGCTGGCCTTCATCATGGTGTTCGGCGTCGGCTCGATTGGCGGCATGATGGCGATGAGCCTGTTGCTCGGATTGCCGTTGCGACTGACGGCGAGCCGCTATGTACGAACTCATAAAACCGTGCAGGTGCTCGCCGCGCTCTTCAGCCTCGGTCTCGGTGTGATGATGGTCTATCGAATAGGGATTCTTGATGGCTTATTTGGTTAGGGCCGCGCCAGCCCTGGTCATCAACCCTTTGGCGCTGATCGCCAAGGCAAATCGCAGGGGCGCAGATGCGTTCTGTTTGTGTTGCGAACTCCCTCGCACCGCGTCTGCGCCCTCTGCGGTGATCTCAAGCTATAGATTCAAAGAAAAAGAAATAATCCACGAAGGGCACGAAGAAACACAAAGGGCCAGAAAGCGTCTGAAAATTAGTCCTTCTCCCGACTCCCTTCGTGTTTCTTCGTGCCCTTCGTGGATAAATATTCTTCTTGAAAGCTATAGGTTGTAGACCAATAACGGCAGGATGCGCGGTTGGCCCTCGAGCTCATAGACATTTTCGCCAACCCGCGTTGCGCCCATGTGCTCATAAAAGCCGACGGCGTTCGGCTCTGCTTCGATCTCAAGTTCCAGCGCCCCCAGCAGCTTTGCCTGAGCCACTGCATGAGCGAACAGAGTTTTGCCGATGCCCGTGCCGATCTGCGCGGGGGCGAGCCAGAGATGATCCAGCGTCAACCTCGCGCCGCTTCCCATCAAAGCATAAAAGCCGACGACTTCATCACCCAGGCGTGCGGCATAGACCTCGTTGCCAGAGATGTATTCCGGGGTGATCGTCAAGGCATCGCGCCAGAGTTGCATCCAGCGTTCAGGGTAGCCCCAATGCCGCTTGGCCGCATGAGCAATTTCAGTCAACCTGAGGTGAGTTTCTATACCGGCTCGCTCAATGTAACGTTCCATACTTACCTCTTCAGTCAAAGCAAACGCCGACAGGCTTCAACATAATTCATCACCGTCAGGTTGTTGTCAGGATGGAGTTGTTCGACCATTCGTCGGACGGCTTCAATATTCGGTGAGTGAATCGACAGGCTTTGAATCTGGCGGCTGCCGAAATCAACGTCGGCGATTTCAAGCCAGCCGCCCTCGAATTGATATTGCGAGCGAACCTTTTTCGTCTCCACGGCGATGATGGCCGGCGTCGCGGCAATAAGCGCGGCGACCGTCTGCTGCTTATCAAAGCTCTCATTTCGGCGCACGGTTTCCGGAAGGGTGACAGCGACGAGCCGCGCCGCTTCCTGCATCGTCGCCAAGCTGATCGGAAAGCCATATGTCCAGCGCGCCGTCTCGTGATAAAGCTCAACGCCGTCCGGCTGCTTCTCAAGCAGCAACTTGAATTTCAGCACCCATCCTCTGTCTGAAAGTCGCAGCTTGACGTTCTGCTCGCTGACCGGCGGGATCAAGTAGATGTCACTGGCCGGAAGCTGACGGATGCCGTTGCGAATCGGCAGCGATTCGATCTGCGCAGCGATTGGCTGGCTAATCCTGCCGAAGCCTCGCCACTCCCAAATCTGTCCTTCTTCCGGCGGTTTCGTCATCTCTCCTCAGTCTGCGCCTTCAGCGAGTACCGCTTCAGCGGCTTCCGCTTCTTCTTGAATCGAGCCGAACAGCTTGTCTTCAATCAGCGCCAGGATGCGTTCGGCAGGCTCGTTTTCTAACGCCATGCGTTTGGCTTCAATGACCAGCGCGGCAATCTCCGAGGCGCGATTACTGAAGCGCGGGTCGGGTTTGATCAGGTCTTCGATGACGCGCAATTCGCGCTCGCCGCGCGGCGCATCGCGCGCCAGATCCATTGCCACGGCGAGTTGTTTGGGAATCGTTTTGTTATTGATGATCAGTCCGAGCGGGCGCAACTCTTCGATGGCCTGCTCCTTCAGCTTGTTGAGTTGCAGCAGCGAATTCTTGAAAGCTAACGAGCCGCGCAGCGATAGCTCGATGATCGGCTTCTGCTCGTCTTCGACTTCCCTGGCCGTGTCGATTGCGCGGCGCAGCGTGTCGAGTATTTCGGCGCGAATCGTTTCAGGGTCTTCGCTGCCGCTGATGCGATGCTCAAGGCGTTTGAACGGGCGCTGGAAATAGTCTTTGCCGGCGTACAGAAACTCGCTCTTGATCGTCGGCCCATCGGCTTCGACGTAGAGCGCGCCGCGTTCGACATCGGCTTCCTCAACGCTGCAGGCTTCGAGCGATCCGGGGTTGAACGCCCACCCGTCGATCTCAAAATGTTTGTGCGTATGGCCGAGCGCCAGATAATCCACCGCATCGCGCATGGTCACGAGTTTCGAAATCGAGACGGCGTGCTGCACAGGGCGATTCAACTGGCCTTCGACATCCGAGTGCAGCAGCATAATGTTTGTGGCATTCGACCGACGGTTCTGCCGCGTCGCTTCGCCGAGCATAGGCAGCGTCGTGCTTACAGTTGAACCATACCAGTTCGAGCCGAAGATGCGCGCGCCGGCGATGTCAACATAACTGCCGGCGGCGTCATCTTCATCCCACGCTCGCATACGCGGGCCGCCTTCCCCCCAAACCGGCTCCAGGAGCTTGATGTAGCGCCACTGTGAAAAGCTCCGCAGCCACGAATGGCGCGATGTCGCTTCATGCTGATCGTGGTTACCTTCGATGACGATCACCGGGATGCTTGCTTCATTGAGTTGCCGCAGCATGAACATCGCATGATTGGCGGCCTGCGGGTCAACGTTGCGGCGATCAAAAAAATCGCCAGCGATGATTACGAAATCAACCCGGCGGGCAAGGGCGTGACGTTCAATGACCTCACGCCAAGCGCGGAAAAAGTCGCCCGTGCGGTCTGGCAGATTGTAGCGCTTGATGCCGAGATGAATGTCTGCGATGTGGAGAAATCTTGTCATGCAATATCGATGCGGTTGCAATCCTGCAATCGCCAGCTTGTAGATGATGCGCGATCAACCCAATCACCCTTAGGGATTTCTTTAATCAATCAACCGGGATGAATTGCAACGCCCTTTAATTATACTGAGGCGGCGCACGCTTCAGCCACTAAATTTGGTGACGATTTCCGACGCCGCCACAATTTGTGGTAAACTGCTGTGTAGAAACCCCGACACCTTCACACGGAGTTTATTCAATGTCCGAAGACCGAATTATCTCGCCCGCTGCAACCGGCGACGACGAGCGTCAGTTTGAGTTGAGCCTGCGCCCCAAGTGGCTGCGCGAATACATCGGCCAGAGCAAAGCGAAAGGCAATCTCGACATCTTCATCAAAGCCGCTCGCAAACGCGGCCAGGCGCTCGATCACGTCCTGCTTTATGGCGCACCTGGCGTGGGGAAAACGACGCTCGCGAACATCATCGCCAATGAGATGGGCAGCGATATCAAATCGACTGCCGGGCCGGTGATTGAAAAAGCCGGCGACCTCGCGGCATTGCTGACGAACTTGCAGGAAGGCGACGTGCTCTTCATTGACGAAATCCATCGCTTGAACCCGGCGATTGAAGAAGTCTTATATCCGGCGATGGAAGATTATCAACTCGATATCATCATCGGGCAGGGGCCGTCGGCGCGCTCGATCAAACTCGAACTGCCGAAGTTCACACTGGTCGGGGCGACGACGCGTGCCGGTCTGATCACCGCGCCCTTGCGCGGACGTTTCGGGATTCCATTGCACCTCGACTTCTACCTGGTTGAAGACCTCGAAGTGATCGTCAAGCGTTCGGCGGAAATTCTCGGCGTCATGGTGGAGCCGAGCGGCGCGCGCGAAATCGCCCGCCGCTCGCGCGGCACGCCGCGCATCGTCAACCGGCTGCTGCACCGCGTCCGTGACATTGCCGAAGTTATTTATGACGGGCGCATCACCGATGCGGTCGCCGCCGACGCGCTCAACCGCATGGATGTCGATACCTACGGGCTTGACGAAGTAGACCGCAAGTTGCTGCTGACGATCATCGATAAATTCGACGGTGGCCCGGTTGGGCTGGGGACGATCTCTGCATCGATCAATGAGGAAAAGGATGCCATTGAAGAGATCTACGAGCCTTACCTGATTCAGATAGGCTTTCTCAACCGCACGCCGCGCGGGCGCATGGCGACACGGCTGGCCTATGAGCATTTCGGTTTTCCTTTCCTGATTGGCGCGCGCCGCACGGAGCAGAGCAGTCTCTTTACTGAGGAGGAGCCGGCTGGATAAGGCCATTGCATTTGCGCCCGGCGTTTTACCTTCCAGGAGCGCTCGCAATCGCCCAGGGTGATGATTATTAAACCTTATGCGAGCCCGTGCCCTGGCCGCGCGCGCGCCAAACAAATTCTCCGCCGTTGATAACATAAGCTGACCTGCCTGCGTCCTTCAATCGAGTGCTCAAATTGTCTGCCGACACAAGCTCAGTCGGCAGACAATTCTAAGGCCAGTGCCTGCGGTTCAATGCGTGCAGGCGCAGGATGCCTGGGAGATGTAAATGTTACAGGTTTTTACAACTCGGAAAAACTTTATTGCAACCTTTAGGGTACACTCGTCACCAACACCACAGAACTCGATAGTAGATGCGGTGTAGGACGGATTGAGAAAAAAACGAACTGGTCGCAGTCTTCGCCGTTAACTGAAGAATAAGCAGCAATGAGCTGATCGGAAATTTATGAGGGCGGTTATGCAGAGTGTAGCGAAAAAACAGAACGCAACCTTCGCGACGGCTTTTCTATTCGCGACCATGGTGATTACCCCGCTGTCGCTCAAAGCCCTGGGCATTTCGCCAAATTTTTCGGCAGGCGTTGAAGCATGGCGACACATCGCAGGCATCTTTGCTGACAGTCATCAGCCGCTGAACGCCGCAGACCTGCTGGCGCTCAATCTTGCGCCTGAGGATACGCCGCGCCCTGAGGCGACGCCGTTGATCAGCGGGCTGCTGGCTTCAATGCAACCGCTGGATATGCAACTGACAGCCGAGCCTGCCTTGAGCATGGGCGATCATATCGCGGGAAGCAGCGACACGGTTGCCGTGTCAGTTCCACGCTGCGCGAAGTCAATGAAGCTCACGCCGCGCCCCACGCCGTCCGCGCCGATAGCCCGCCCGGCCATTGTGGCTAGTCAAGGGATTTGCGGAAAAGGTACGACCGGCGCGGAAGCCGCAAAGGTTGTCGCGCCGATCCGCAAGGAGACCATGCGAAGTTATGAACGGGCGATAGCGACCTACCGCGTTGATTTGGGTGCGGCGTTGAAATTCGTGCCGAAAGATTTCAAGGTGATGATCAATCTTAAACCGAGCATGATGCCGACGCTTCCGGCGATCACGAATTGCGCTTTCCGCAAGGCGCTCACGCCTGAGAAAGTGAAGCAATTGCGCGCTGCCGCGTGGTCGTTGGCATTCGAGGATGCCGCCGAGTCCGACGACAAGAGCGAACTGTAAAGCAACAGAGCGCGGCTGTCTGGCCAAAGACAGTCGCGCGTTTCCTGCCTGTGCTCCTCTCCGCGATCACTTCAGCAAAGCAAATCGAAGATTCTTCAAAAAGCCACCGACTTTCTCACGTTAAAAATTGACGCCGCGCATTGCAGCTTTTACAATGCAGACAAATGCGACGGAGACACAAAGAGGAAGCGATGGCCGAGAAAAATAATAAGAAAAAGAAACTGCGCGAACTGCTGCTATTCGTCCCCAACCTGATGAAGCTGCTTTACGATCTGCTCAGAGATCCGCGCATCTCGCAGGCTGACAAAGCGATTCTTGCGGGCGTCATCATGTACGTGATCGTGCCGATTGATGTAATTCCCGACTTCGTGCCGTTCGTCGGCATGGTGGATGATTCGTACCTGATTGCAATTTCGCTGCTGCGTCTGTTGAACCGCGCCGACCGCCAGGTAGTGCTGGAGCATTGGCGGGGCACCGTAGACATCAAGCAACTGGTCGAGAACATCGCCAATATCGCGGCTTATTTCATGCCTGCACGAATGCGCAACGTCCTGCACGGCAGGATTGACGTGAAAGGCAGCCTGCACGTCGTCACCGATACGCCGGTCGCCGAAGAAGCTTGAGGCAACCTGAACCTCTTTAATCCCAAGCGCCGGTTATGTGACCTAGATCAATCGCTTGACCGCACTTTGGGCAGGGATGCGATTCAGGCCATTCTTTCAAATTGACTCCCTTGCATTTTGGGCAGCGGTTGAATTCCTGGGCGAACTGTTGAATCAATTCTGGTGGACGCTTGCCAGTGAGTCCGGTCGGGACTGCAACAATCTCCGCGCAATCCGTACAGATCATCGTTTGTTTGATTGTCAATCTGCCACTACCCGCAAATAGTTTTTGCTGATAACCGCAGTTTTCGCAATCGAGCTGATAGATTACTCCCACGCTGACTCCTTCAGGAAAATCGCTGAAGCGATCTAGGCAAGCGCCTGACCCTGTGTTGAATATCGGCTAAGCCCCGGCGTTATCCAGCGCCTTGAGCAGCTTGTCGTGTACGCCGCCGAATGCGCCGTTCGACATGGTAACTACCACATCTCCGTCTCGCAATTCTGGTGTAAGGTAAGCCACAATTTCATCCGTTGAAGGAATAAAGGCGGCTTCGCGTCCGGCGCGGCGCAGGTTGGCGATCATCTCTTCGGGCGAGATGGCGGTCTCGCTGGTGTAGCGTTCGGGGTGAAACAATCCGGCAATGACAATCACCTCGGCTTCGCGCAAACCATCTTCAAAAGCTTGCTGAAAGGCTTTGATCTGCGACGTGTAGGAGCGCGGCTCGAATAAGGCAATCAACCGATGGCCTGGATATTTGGCGCGTGCCGCTTTGAGGGTTTCGAGAACTGCTGTCGGGTGATGCGCGAAATCATCAATCACCGTAACGCCGCGCGCGACGCCGCGCACCTGCATTCGCCGCTTGACGCTCTTGAAGCTGGCGAGCGCCTCGGCAACCGCACGCCGATCAAAGCCGAGCGTTTCGCAAGCAGCAATCACCCCCAGGCAGTTGCGGACGTTGAACAAACCCGCCAGCGGCGTGCGATAGCGGCCCAGTTCTGCGCCCCCCGCGTTGACCGTGAAAGCCGTCATTTCGCCCGTGAAATCGATATCGCTCGCGCGCCATTCGGCACCTTCTTCTATGCCGAAGCTGACCACCGGGCAGAAAGCGCGCGGCGCAAGCTCGCGCACGATGGGCGAATCCCAACCGGCGATGAGCGCACCGCGTTGTGGAATTAAATTTACCAAACGGCTGAAAGCAAACTTCACGGCGTCAAGGTCGCGGTAGATGTCTGCGTGATCGAATTCGATGTTATTCAGGATGACCGTGTCGGGCAGATAGTGCATGAACTTCGGGCCCTTGTCGAAGTAGGCCGTATCGTATTCGTCGCCTTCGATGACGAAGTAGGGACTATCCGAGACGCGAAACGACGAATTGAAATTCTCGGCGACGCCGCCGATTAGAAATGATGGACTCGCGCCGCCGCGCTCCATCGCCCAGGCCATCAGCGAAGTCGTCGTCGTTTTGCCGTGCGTGCCGGCGACGGCGATTGAATGATGGCCGCGAATGAAATTTTCTTTCACGACCGCCGCCATCGAAGTGTAGTTCATCTTTTCGTTCAAGGCGTATTCAAGCTCCGGATTGCCGCGTGAGATGGCGTTGCCGACGACAACCACATCGGGCCGGTCGCGCAAGTTCTCTGGCCGGTAGCCTTCAGATACAGGGATGCCGAGCCGTTTGAGTTCAAGCGACATCGGCGGATAGACGTTCTCATCCGAGCCGGAAACCTGGTGCCCCTGCGCGATGAGCATGCCTGCTAGCGAAGCCATCGCGGTGCCGCAGATGCCGATCAGATGGTAGTGGGTGTTTGCCAATTGCATTCTCCGTGGGTTCGATCAACAAGCCAGTATAGCGGCGCGGCGCGCGCTTTGAAAAGTTGCGGCGATGCGCGGCTTGCGTGTAATCAATGGGTGTGAAAGAATTTTTTGCCCGCGAAGTTTGCGTGCGAACAAACAGGAGAAGCATGGATCAAGATAAAAAAGATATTATCTCGCACTTCGTCCACATCATTTTAATCATAATGGCAGCCTTCGCCATCTTTCATTCCACGTTCACTATGCATGTGGCGCAAGTGCAGAGCGCGCCGACCGTCACCGATTCGCCGGTCATCAGCGCCCCGCAGAGTGATCCGCGTGACGAAACGGCAATCGCGGTCAGTCGCACCAATCCGCAGGTGATCGTCGGCGCATCAAAGTGGATTGAAGGCGGCGCTTCAGGCAGCGGCAACGCGCGCGTCGCTTATTACTTTTCTTCAGATGGCGGGAACACTTGGGGCAACGGTGTGCTGCCGCTTGAAACGCCGCAGAAGACATGGACCAGCGCCTCCAAGCCTTCGCTCGTCTCAGACCTCGACGGCAATTTTTATCTCTGTACATTGTTCCTTGATAGCGCGAACCGTGATACTGGCGTTTATATCTTCAAATCAACCGATAAAGGCCACACGTTTGCCTCTCCTGCTGCCGTGGCTCTCGACATTGGCAGCGGCAACGCGCCGAAGAGCGCGAAGCAATGCCACATTACGGTCGATACGTCACCTTCAAGTCGCTTTAAGAATACCCTTTATGCCGTGTGGGTAAGCGACGAACCATCTCGTACAGTCGTTTTGACGAATCACCTGCATCCCGGCGATTCAAGCTTTTCTGAGCCCAAGACGATCAGTCACAACGGCGATATGCGCGGGCCGTCTATCACAACCGGCCCGAACGGTGAACTTTATGCCGCATGGGAGGGCATCGGCGATCCGAAGAGAATCTATTTCAATGAATCACTCGACGGCGGCGAAACCTTTCTTCCGCCAGCATCTGCTCCGAAGGGGGATGCTTTCATCTATGATTATGTCGGCTCGCTTTCAGACCCGAACCCCTCGCTACGCATTCAACCTGTCAACCGAATGAATAGTTTTCCGGTGATTGATGTAGACCGCAGTGGCGGGCCGGATCGCGGAATGATTTATGTTACCTGGGCAGAAACACACAACGGGATTGATGCCGACGTGTTTGTTGCAAAGATGCCGCCGCCAAATGGCGGCCATCCGAACATGAGTCATCCACTGAATGTGATCAGAGTGAATAATGATCCGGCGGGCGCCGATCAGTTTTTCCCACGGCTGAATGTCGATTCGGCGAATGGCAATGTCGAGATCGCTTTTTACGACCGCCGCAACAACCCGGCGGGCAATACCCTCGATGTTTATTTGGCGCGCTCGACTGACGGCGGCGGCAGCTTTAGTGAAAACCTGCGAGTCAGTTCGGCAAGCTTCAATGCGACGATCCAAAGTAATGTGCTACAGGCTGGCATCATCATCGGGCTCGGCGATTACATAGGGCTCGACGCCTTGAACGGCCAGGCGTATGCACTGTGGACAGACACACGGCGTGGGACGCAGGAAATCTTTTACGGCAATGTCGTATTTGAACCAACAGGCGGCGGTGGCGGTGGCGGCGGCGGCGATGCGACGAACGATAATTGTCCGACGCCGCGAGTAATTTCGACGCTGCCTTTTCAGGATGAGACGGATACGCGCATGGCAACCAGTGCGGCTGATGACCCGACGACCTGCGCGGGCGGTCAAGGCGCGAATTCAGTCTGGTATTCGGTCACGCCGGCAGCCGACACACGGATCGGCGTGGACACCAGCGCCAGCGATTACGACACGGTTGTTAGTGTATACACAGGCGCATGTGGCGCGTTGACTTCGGTGGCCTGTAACGACGACTTTGCGAATTCGCCCACAGGTCAAAGCCGCGCACTGCTGGTCTTTCAAGCAAGCGCCGGCACGAATTACTTGATCGAAGTGGCAGGCAAAGGCAGCGGCGGCACGCTACGCTTGCGCGTCGGCTATCCGACAATCACCCGCATCGAATACCCGCCTGCACCCAAGGGCAGCGAGACGCTGAGAATTACCGGCGCTGGGTTCAGCGAAAACAATGTGGCCGTTTCAATGAATAAGGCGGGCGAGGCGATTGACCTGAATAAAGTTACCTTCACCGGACAACGACAGGGTGACGGCACGTTCAACGAAATATCTGCGAGTCGCAAGAAGCTCCGCAAGGTCATACACTCCGGCGATACAGTGATTGTGACTGTTGAAAGCCCGGCAGCAAGCGGGCGAGTTTCTAATCAGTTTGTTTTTACGAGGCCGTAATGAGAGCTTTGCGATTCGACGGCTCGTTGCGTTTCGTGAGTGATGCGCCGAGGTCTTTGCGCGAAGGCGAAGCGTTGGTGCAAGTGCTGCGAGCCGGCATCTGCAACACCGATCTGGAGATCGTTAAAGGCTACGCAGGCTTCTATGGCACGCTCGGCCATGAATTCGTCGGACGGGTTGTCGAGTCGCCTGATCAGAATCTACTTGGCCGCCGAGTTGTCGGTGAAATCAACGCCGGTTGCGATGCATGCGCGCGGTGCAGGGCCGGCGATGCGCGTCATTGCCCGCAGCGCACGGTGCTCGGCATCAAAGACCGCGACGGCGCATTTGCTGATTATCTCTCGCTGCCGACAGGCAATCTCATCGAAGTGCCAGAGGCGATTGCCGATGAAGAAGCCGTCTTTGTCGAGCCGCTCGCCGCTGCCGCGAATATCCTTGAGCAAATCAGCCTGAGTGCATCAACCCAGGTTGCCGTGATCGGTGATGGCAAACTGGCGCAACTCATCTGTCGCGTCCTGGCACAAACCGGCTGCGCGCTCACCATCATCGGCAAACATAGAGAGAAACTGGCGCTGCTTGCAGACACGGGCACGCGCCGTTTGTGGCTTACGGTCGCCGGCAACGACCCACTTGAGGTGCTACGCTGGCTTGAAGAGCAGGCTTTGAATCAAAGCTTTGATGTAGTGGTTGAAGCCAGCGGCTCGGCAACCGGGCTGCCAATGGCGATCAGGTTGACGCGACCGTGCGGCACGATTGTAATGAAATCTACATATCATGGGCAGACCGCAACCGACCTGTCGCAAGTTGTCGTCAACGAATTGCGCATCGTCGGCTCGCGCTGCGGTAGATTTTCACCGGCAATTGATTTGTTGGCAGGACGCGCGGTTGATGTTCGCTCGCTCATTTCGCATGAATTCGCTATCGAAGACGGCCTGGCGGCATTTGCGCAAGCCGCCGCGACGGCGACAATGAAAGTCCTCCTACGATTTTCTTGATTGGTTCCACATTCTGCAAATCTCATCGGAAAAAGCCCCATTTATGAGCTTGAGGGTTGCGTGGCAACGGCTCGCTGCCTTGAAAATGGCTCTAAGAGCCATTTTCAAGGCAAAAGAGTCTCGAAAATCGTTGACATGATTGAAGTCAAAATGCTATAAACGCGCCGAAGCGTATACCATATATTGGGTAGATCAGATCATTGACCTACGAGATTTAGGAGGCACGATGAATCAGGGCGATTTGATCGAGAAAGTCGCGAATGCGGCTTCCATCAGTAAGGCCGAAGCCGAGCGCGCCATCAACGCGATGAAGGAAGCCATCACCGACAGCCTGCGGCGCAACACGAAGGTGACCCTGGTCGGCTTCGGCACGTTTCAGGTTTCACAACGCCGCTCGCGGCGCGGGCATAACCCTTACACGAACGAAGCCATTAAGATTCCGGCGACAAAAACCGTGCGCTTCAGTGTCGGCAAACAGCTTAAAGAAGCGGTGAATAAACGCAAAAAATAGCTCTCGCCTCAAGGCTGTATGGCCGCCTCACGCCTGACCTCTTTGATGCCGCTTGCGCAAATCGCCTACAACATGCGCTGTGCCCCTGGCCTCCGAGGTATGCACCAAAAAGTGTGTGCAGAAACGGAAAGGGGTGCCAAGCCGTTGCCATGAACTTCCTCTACGTAGCTAAGTAATCAAATAGCATAACTTGGCGATTTGGTCGCTGTGGAACAACGATTGCCCTTTATGCGGTTGGATTACGGGATTGCCTCCGGCTGGAGGTGAAATGAAAAAGGGTTTATTCAGGTTTGCCTTGAGTGTTATGCTAGTGGCGGCATTCAGCGCAGGGCAGGTTTTTGCAGGAGACAAAGACCGTAAAGAGAAGCTGCAGATTATCGTCGCCGAAAAGAAAGAGCGTGATAAATCGGGCAGCGGCGAAACCCGGCGGGTGCGCCCCGGTGATCGCAAACCGTAGTTGTAACTAGGAAGGACGCGGTCATGAAAAAAGTGGTTTTGGCAATCATCATCTCACTGTTCGGCACTTGGACGCTTGGGGTAATGCCTGCTGCTACTCCAGCCGTATACGCCCAGAAGAGAGACGATAAGAAGAAAGACCCGCCGGGCCCGCCAGTGCAACGCAAGAAGAGCGATCAACGCCCTAAAGATCCCCCACCAAGAAGGGATCGAAAGCCCGAAAGCGCCTCCGAATTCATCTCTTGAAAAACGCCAAGGAGCGCGATTCGTCGAGACCTGAATCGCGCTCCTTGTTCTAGACGCCCCTGCCGAGCTTGCCCGCCGCCTACTTTGACTTCCGAGGTTTGGCTTCTTTTTCCGGCGCTTTTTCGTTGAAACTGGTTAGCGCCTCAGCCTCATCCGAAAAAATCTCAAAGACGCCATCAAGTTTTGAGATCGCCAGAATATTGCGCACCGATTGCGACGGCGACAGCAACTTGACGTGCCCCTTTTGCTTGAGGACGGTGCGATAACACTTGATGAGACTGCCAACGCCGGTGCTGCTGATATAGGTGACGCTGCGCAGATCAAGCAGGAAGTCGATCTCATTTTCTTCAGCGAATCGCTGAACCATGTCGAATAGCTGGTCGGGCCCGTCACCCGGATCGAGTCGCCCGGTGATCTTAATGATGCGAATGTCGCCGTTTTTTCTACTGATTACTTTTGTAGGTCGTCTCATCATAGCGAATATCTCGACTGCCTCGAACTCCGGTGCGACAACAAATAACCTGCGCCCATTCGGATATCATCGTAGGTTCCGCCTGAGATGAATATGAAAGCTGGCCCTTACGCAACCGGCCAATCATATTAACTCATCAACCTCTGGCTCACAAGTTCGCGCCTTCGCTTGAAGGCTGCTGAGCCGGTGGTTTTGTTCAGGCCGACAGCCAATCACGCATTCTTCGCCTCAGCGGCGGTTGCACGTCATTGTTGAATCCATGGATTATAACCACAAAGAGCGGCGGCAAGGGCTGAATGGAGTCTAAGCACTGGCGAATTTACTGCTGTTCTCGGAAGACGTTCGCTCCGTCGCGTGCTCTCGGGGTTAATGGAATGTGTGATCAAATGCAAAGACCACTCTTGCGGTGGCTATAAATTGTTGAATTATAAAATGGGCGCTACTGGACTCGAACCAGTGACCCCTGCCGTGTGAAGACAGTGCTCTACCGACTGAGCTAAGCGCCCGGCTGACGAAGGAAAAATTTAGCAAACCTGAAAGGAAAATTCCACCCGTCCCGTCTTCTTTGCCTCGCTATTGGGCAAATAATTCGGACGGGTGGAATTCGTTGAGGTCAGAAAACGAACCCTTGCGAGCGGTTATCGGTGTTTTGTACGAAAAGCAGATTGGTTCCCGCCGGCCCAAACGGATGTTTGACGAAGAGAATAGTCGTTGTGCCGTCTGTATCAAACCATCCAGGCGTCAGCAACAGGCCGTTGAGAATGATCAAGGAATCCTGGCGAAAATTCACGCCAAAAACGGTTATCTTCTTGCCTTTCTTGGCCTTGATACGCGAGATCGCCGGATAAATCGTCGGCGTATTGGTTGTAACCTCCAATGCTACGCGTTGTGAGGCTACACTTGCCGTCTGGTCGGTGACCTGCACGCTGATGGAATATGATCCGGTACGGCTCGGTGTTCCCTGGATTAAGCCGCTAGTTGAAAGGCTTAATCCAAGAGGCATGCCGTTGATCAGGCTCCAACGGTAGGGCGCTGTTCCCCCGGTCGCCGCTAAGCTCTGTGAGTAGAAACGTCCTGCAGTTGCCGTCGGCAACGAAAACGTTGCAATACCAAGAGGAGATGGAGTACCACCGCCACCGCCACCGCCACTACCGCCACCGCCGCCACTGCCGCCGCCGCCGCCGCCGCCGCTGCCGCCTGTCGAAGGATAGAGCGATAGGATGCCGGCTTTATCATCGCTGCCGAGAGTGGCATCGCGGCCACCGCCGTGGGCTGCTGCATACATCGTGGCACTGGCATCTGGCGAATGCCCCAGGCCGATCCCATGGCCCAACTCATGACATGCAACTTCAGCAAGGTTGGCCGAGATACCTAGAAAGCAATTCATGCCTTTGTTGAAGACCAGATCAGCTTCAACGATGCGATTATAGGTTTTGCCGGCAACCGTGCTGGTTTCAGAGTTCCAACTGACTTGCGTAATGGCGAGGACGCCGGAGCAGCCGATTGGCGGTTCTAACTGGCCGAGGCAATCACCGAAGGAAATTGTATTCGTGTTATCGCTAACCATGCCGCACTTGCCGGTCTGTCCGGCGTTGCGTATGGAAATGTTCGCGCCGCTCTGCGCACTCCATGCGCTCATTGCCCGGCCAATTTCATTTGGCGCACCGCCGGCAATCGGCGAACCGCTGGGGTTGACGTAAAAGTTGATGGCCTGACCGAAATCCGCTTCAGACCAGCGTATGCCATTGCCCTCCAGCACAAACTCGGCGCTGTAGCCGGCAGTTTCCTGCTTCTTGCGCTTCCACTCCGGCGGGATGGCGACAATCGGCTGATCAATTTCCTGTATATCGGTGCGCTGAATGTTGATCGACCCATGTTGCAACGTGTCGCTGATCTTATGCAGGTAATCGTTGAGAGAGGCGCGATTGGTCACCACTTGCCCATCAGGGCGAGCCAATGTTTCGATCTCTGACGCATCCACATCGCGCGATACCCAGTCGGCTTCTGTCGCGGTATCCTTGACGATTAAGAATGCACCCATGAAGATGTGCGCCGTGCGCAGCGTGCCGTTGGGCGCAGTATTCAGGTAGAGCAGCACGCGCTGGCCGCTCACAAACTGCGGCTGCCCGCCGACGCGCATGCCGCTTGCGCCGACTGTGCCGCCCAGTTGTTTGAGCACAAGGCGCGTCGTGTTGAGATTGCCTTTCAAGAAGTGATCCGGGCGCACTTCGACATAGGTGTATATGATGTTGTGCTCATCGTTCCAGGCGCTGAAGACGGTCTTCACCGTGCCGGTAAGAATGACTCTGGAATTCAGGATGAGTTCTTCATCCGTCAGCATAACGACGCTTGTCGCTTTGGCGGAGATCGTCGAGAGAAGCAGCACCAGTAAAGGCAGTGCGACTTTGCGAATGATCCTGCAATGGTATTTCATGATAACCCTCGGTCAGTCGTTGCGCGTGTTGCCCGCGCTGCGAATCTGTAACCGCCCGATGGTCCCGCATTGAATCCAATGACGAATGCCGTCGTCGGATAGGCTGCGGAGCGTTGGAGGCGGTTCATCCCTTTTGCTCGTCTTTTGCTACTTTAAAACTGAACACCTGGCTACGGGGGCTGTTGTCAATCGTGACTATGGGAGAAGGCATTGCGCCCTGGTCACGTTGGCATTGAATCATAGCCCATAAGGGCTGTCAAGAATCATCACCTGGGAGCTATCTATTTATCCTGCAAAATAAGAGAACACCCTGAAATCCTGCACAAATTGCCTGATGCCATCACTCAAAAGGGGCGGTTGGAGACGAGAGCGAGCCCAAGCTGCTTCGTCCCCCTGGTTGTTGAAAGATTGCGGTTCTGCGACGCAATCAGAGCAAATGCGCCAGTCCTGCGCAAGCCAATCCCTGGCGCTACAAGGAGACGCTAACGCCGGCTGACGCGCCTGCCGCTCATGAGCGACCAGAGAGCGCCGCCGCCGCCGCCTAGAGCCGCGCCCGCCAATGCGCCGCGCTTGCCACCCGCCAGCGCGCCGATCAGTGCGCCTGCGCCTGCGCCGATCAGCGACCTTGTAGCAACATGCCTGGCCGTAACACGACGGTTGAAAGCGCGCTGCGGTTTCTTCTTCACCGCCATATAAGTTCCCGCGCCGCCGCCGACCAGTGCGCCAATCGCAGCGCCTTTGCCGCCACCAATCGCGCCGCCAAGCCCTGCGCCGACCGCCGCGCCGCCGCCGATCAGCAGCGCTTTACGAGCCGTCGAACCGATGCCGCCATCAACTGACCGGGCACGCGCTGGGCTATTGTAAGCTCGATCACCAAGCACACGCGCTTCACCGGCCCGCCTTGATGAAGTGACCGTTTGCGAGGCATTTGCCTGATTGCCCTCGACTCCCTGGCTGGCCGTATTTTTATCGCAAAGCTGGTGGCGCAAACTGGCCTGCTGATTCTGGCCGTCGCTATAGCCTTGCCCGAAGCCGTCGAGATAGCCGCGCGCATTGCTGGCCATCTGCGACCCATCAGGATATGCTAGACTGGCCACCCCGGCGTTGAAGCCATCCGCATACCCTGTCTTGTAATCGCCCAGATAAGCGTCGCTAACGCCCTCCGAATTGTTGGGCTGCGCGGCGTTGGGGCTGGCGAGCACCGAAGCCTCAAGCGGGCTGCCGCCATTCGCCGAGCGGTGCGAATTAAACGACAACACGCAGGCTGCTGCGAGCACTGCCGCCAGCATGATGGCCGTGAACTTTAAAGACATGGCTGCTCTCCTCCTCTTCGATGCGAATGATTAAAAAGCAGACACTCGCGCGCCGGTTCTAACAGGTGAGGAATGTATTTCTTACATGCCTCTCCTCGTAAAAATGTCATTGAATCCGGCGACCGGCTGACCCTATCGCCTAAGATGTTGGCGATCTAGCACAGCCGGTCTTGGCAATCTGCTTTTCAAAATGCGCGCCTGTGCGACCGAAAGCGCGGGCGATCTTTCGTCATTGCACGATTAAAGGATTGGATCGCCGGTCGTCGGGTGGATTCGCTACGGTCACGACATCACCCGCTCGCGTTTTCGCTTTTGCACGAAGCGTGCCGTTACTCACAAAGGTCGTCTTCCTATCGCTGCCGTTGACGTTGACGGTCGCGCCCACAGTGAAGCCGACGCCGTTGATTTCAATCAGTTTCTTCGTCAATTGTGTGACTTGCGTGAGCTGCGGCGAGCCTGCCCCGCTGACCAGCGAAGCGTTCAAGCGATAAAAGCCGGTTGAGTTTAAATTGAACGCGCCGATGCCAATGACGTAACGGCCCGTGTAGGGCAGCACGATGTTGAAGCGCGGGTCGTCGCCATCGTTTTGGTCGTTGTAGAAGAACTCTGCGCCGCTTTGAGGATCAGTCAAGTTCACTTCGGCGTCGAGGCGCGAGCCGAAGACTTCCGCGTCTACGTCAACGATCAATGTCTGCCCGGCAGTCGCCGTGAAGCTGAAAAAGTCAACGTCGCTCGGCACGCTGATCTCACCAAAGATCGTCGTGGGAACCTCCGATAGACTCTGTGCAGTGTGGTCGTTCGGCTCAAGCTCATCTACATCGACACCGCGCGTGATGTTGAGCAGGTAATCGAATCTGGAGCCACCCAGATCGTCTGCGTCGGTGATGCCGACGATCAACACCTGATTGCTCGTCGAGGTAAAACGAATCAGCGGATCTAGGTTGGCGCTGCCGAGACTTGAGGCGAGCAAGTTCCCGTTTGCATCAAACAAGGCGATGTCGGCAATCAGATTGGAGCGCGCCAGCCGCGCCGCGAATGCCTCGATAGTAATCTGTTGCCCGGCCAGCGCCTCGAAAGCAAAATAATCCACGTCCAGTATAAAGCGGATCTTCCCAAAGATGTTGACGGGCAGGGAAACGCCTTGCGCGATTGTGTCGTTCGGCTCAATTTCGTCGCGGTCGCCACCTCCCGTCGCGAAGCTCTGAATAGCGGGCGCGCTGGCAACCTGCGATTTACGCGCAAAGGCGCTGACGTTTTCATGATTGAGGGCGCGCTGGCGTGGCGCTTTGCCTGGCTGCATGGCTTGCGCCGCAAGCGTCTGATCGCCGTGCAGTCGTTGGAATGCGCTGCTGCGATCAAGCTCGACCGTCGGCGTATTGCGTTGGTGCGATTTTTCAGTGTTGCCGAGCCGTGTGATCTTCAGCGTTGGTTGATTATCTTGCGCGGTGACAAAAGTGGCGGTTAGCAGTAAAGCGGCGGCGGTGGCCGCGATGGCACGTTTGAGGGAAGGCGAAAACATATGAGTCCTCCGGCAATCCCATCTGCTCTGATCCGATAACCCCGCCTTGGGATGTCCGAGAGTGGCTTTAGGTTCGCAAACCGGAAAATTATTTTCTTCAGTTCAACGCCGGCAGGATAATTTCAAATGTCGAACCGACGCCGACCTCGCTGGCAAAGCGAATCGTGCCGTTATGCAGTTGCACAGCGCGGAAGGCTTGCGCCAGGCCGATGCCGGTGCCGCCTTTTTTCGTCGTGTAGTAGAGATTAAAAATGCGGTCGTGGGCATCGGCAGGGATGCCGACGCCGCGATCCGTGATGGTAATACAGGCCGAGCCGTCGCTGCCGCGCGTGGTTCTGACTTTCAGCGGCCCGCCTTCGGGCATGGCTTGCGAGCCGTTTTGAATGACGTTGAGCAAAGCTTGTTTCAACATATCGGCGTCGCCGTTGACGATCAGCGGGCCGCTAACCATCTCGCGGTTGATCGTCACGCCGCGCTCGGCGGCTTCCATCCCGGCAAGCACGACGACCTGATTAACAATGGTGGTTACATCCACCGGCTCCAGCTTGATCTCAAGTGGCCGCGTGAAATTCAGGAAGGTTTGTACGACACGATCAAGCCGCTTGATCTCGCTGTCGAGAATCTCAAGCTGCGGCTTCGGGTCGGCAGCGCCGTTTTCAATCTTCGAGCGCAGGATTTCCAGATGAATCACCATTGCATTGAGCGGGTTCTTGACTTCGTGGGCAATGCCTGAGGTGATGCGCCCAAGATCGGCGAGTTTCTTCGACAGATCCCATTGCGATTCATATTTCTGAAACGACTCGTAATCGCGCAAGCTGATGAGCGCGCCTACAGGTTCGCCGGCGTCTTCAATGTATTGCACAGAGGTGAGCAATTGCCGTGTGCGCGCGCCATCGGGAATGTAGAGTGTCGTGCGCGCCACGGATTTGCGCTCGCTGAAGGCGCGCTCGACGGTCTCGACGAGCGGGTGATTAGCGCCGAGCGATTCGTCAATCGGCAGGCCGGTCAATTCGATGTCGTAGAGGCCGAGGATTTGTTCGGCATCGGGACTCGCCAGGATTACCCGCCCGTCGCGGTTGATCAACAACAAGCGCTCTTCAAGATGGCTGATGACTTGCCGCAAGCGGCCACGCATCAACGCCAGTTCGCTGCGCTCGCCGGCGAGCCGTTCGCTCAACTGTCTGAGCCGGGTAGTTACGCCCGTAAGCACCTCATCCTTTGGCAGCGCGGCATGTTGAATGGCTGTCGTCTCGCCTTCCATGCCGATGCGGTCAATGCCTGTGGCAATGGCTTCCAGCGGTCGCAGCAGAAGATTCGCCGAACTGATTGCCACGACCGCCGCGCCCAGGATCGCTAGCAACCCGATGATCAGATTATTCCTGATTGGTGATCTTAATTCCTGTCGCAAGGCGGCTGCCGAGATGCCGATGTGCAGCCGTCCTCTAAACGTCGTGTCATCGCCGCCGGCCTCCGCCGGGGGCTTTGCGGCGTTGCTATTTTTATTTCCAGGTTTATCTTCGGGGATGTTTTGTTGAAACTCGTAAACCGGCGAGCCGAAGAAGACCCGCGCCAATTGCACATAGGCGCTCTCATCGCCGAGCTTCTCCAGGTCAGGGCGCTCAAAGGCAAGATCGCCGATCATGTGCTGGTTGGCAGCGACCTGGTTGCGCCCCTTCTCATCGCTGACAATCTGGCCGGCGACGTTGGTTAAATAAACATAAGCAATCGTCCGTGACGACACGATGGTCGAATCCATCAACGCGCGCACGTCCGAATGGTCGCCGGCGATTGCCTCGTAAGGATTGGTATCGCCGCGTGCGAGTTCCTGATTGACCGCGTAGTCGATCTGATAGTAAATCTGCGTCGCTTCTTTTTGCGTGCGGTTAATGATCACTGCCGTCAGCGTGGCGATGTTGAGGATCGTGGCGACCAGGACGACGAGCGCGACCAGCGCCGTAATCAGCGTGATCTGTCGCCCGCGCAAGCCAAGGTGCGGCAAGCCCACGCCGCGCGCCCCCTCATCCAGGCTGTCAAGACGCGCTTCTTGGGTTAGTTGTTTTCCAGCAGTCGCCGTAATCGCCATGCGCTTAGTCTAATGATGAATAACAGCGAAAGGTTATGAATGACAATGGCTGACCTGTCCAACAGGAGAGCCAGATTCACCTCTCATCAGTCATCATTCTCAATCCCTGCTTCTCTATAAGCCTTGAGCTTGTTGTGCAGCGTTTTCAAACTGATGCGCAGCGTCTCGGCGGTGCGCGTCTTGTTATAATCGGTGCGCGCCAACGTGCTCAGAATGACACGGCGCTCGACTTCATCGAGCGGCATGCCGATGGGAATCATGACGGCATCAGCAGTGGGTGAGGGTGTCTGGCCGGTGACGTGGAGCGGCAGGTGGCGTCTTTCAATCTGTTCGCCATTACAGATGACTACCGCTCTTTCGATCACATTGCGAAGTTCGCGGACGTTGCCGGGCCAGTGATAGCCCAACAACAACTCCATAGCTTCGGTCGATATTAACCGTGCAGTCTTTTGATGACGCCGGCTCAATTCTTCAATCATATGCTGCGTGAGCAACGGAATGTCATCACGATGATCTCGCAGCGGGGGCAGCTTGATTGTAATGACGTTCAAACGGTAGAGCAAGTCCTCGCGCAACTTGCCTTCTTTGACGGCGCGCAGCGGGTCTTTGTTGGTCGCCGCAATCACGCGCACATCTATACTATGCTCCTTCATGCCGCCCAGACGGCGGACGGCGCGATCTTCGAGCACGCGCAGCAGCTTGGCCTGCAATTGCACAGGCATCTCGGCCAGTTCATCAAGCAGCAGCGTGCCGTTGTTAGCCAACTCGAAGCAGCCAATGCGCCGGTCTGCTGCGCCGGTAAACGCGCCCTTCTCGTGGCCGAATAATTCCGATTCCATCAGCGTCTCCGGCATGGCCGCGCAATTGATGGCGATGAACGGCTGTATGGTGCGCGGCGAGAGCTTGTGAATCGTCCGCGCGACCATCTCTTTGCCGGTGCCGGATTCGCCGGTTACAAAGACCGATACGGCGCTCGGCGCAACCTGCTCGATCAGCGTGTAGACTTCGCGCATCGCGCTGCTGTTGCCGACCATCTCACCGAAAGCGCCGTATAGACGAAGCTGGCGGCGCAGCACTTCATTTTCACGGCGCGAACTGCTGAACTCAGAGGCGCGCTTCAAAACCAGTTGCAGCCGGCGCATGTCTATTGGCTTCTCGAAGTAATAAAACGCCCCTTCATCTTTGACTGAGCGAATCGCCATATCGACCGAGCCTTGCCCGGTGAGCAGAATCACCGCGATGTCCGGATGATCCTGACGCAGTCGCGACAGCAGCTTGAAGCCGTCGAATTTCGGCATGATGACATCGGTGATGACGACGAGCGGTGAAAAGCTATCGACGCGCTCCAGGGCATCGAGGCCATCAGCGGCGGTGGCGGTTCGATAACCCCAGCCCGCCACCAACTCGCTCAAGCCCTGCCGCGCGGCTTCTTCATCATCGACAATGAGCACACGTTGCTCAGACATAGAATGAGAGTTTAGCACAGGCGGCTAATCCGCTGTGGCGATTTTCGTCAGGCAGGACGCAGATCACATCGCTCATCGTCCGGCCCCCAGCGCTCGATCAGCACAAACATGGTGCCGCCGCAGACCATGCCATCGGCTTCCGCATAGTCTGCATTCAAATTGAATTCGTGAATATCCATCTTGCCCGTTTCAATCGTTTCGCGGCAGATGGCGTAGATGTCGGCCTCGACGCAGCCGCCGCCGACGGTGCCGATGAATGCGCCATCATCAAAGACCACCATCTTCGCGCCGACCTGTTGCGGCGTCGACCCTCTGGTCTTTACAACCGTCGCCATTGCAGCGGCGCACGCCCCGTCATCGAAGCGTTTGTACATCTCGCGGAAAATCTCCGCCGACGACAGCGGCGCACCAAACAGCTTACGAAAATCAAATGGTTCGGACATATCACTTCTGCCTGAGTCAAGCGTACTTTCATCTTACACAGCGCCGTTGAGTGCGGGCAAGCAATAGGGGCATCCTCGGCAATGTCTCAGGATCAAGCCGAGCGGCGGCACCTGCTCAACCCCGCGCGTCACTTCGCGGATTCGTTTTTGCGCAAGGCCCGCAAGCTCTCGTTCAATCCCTGCTCGGCGGGTTTGTAATTAGGATTAATTTCCAGCGCATCCTTGAAAGCCGCCACGGCGCGGTCGTGGCGGCCATAAGCGGCGAGATAGAGGCCGCGATTGGTCAGCATCACGACGTAAACCGGCAGCACTTTCAACTTCACTACGTCGTCGTCAGCGAACTGAAGAGTGCCGTCATTCAGGCCGCGCGTCTGCAATTGAATTTCCGCAGGCTCCGTGAGGTTCCCTTTGTCGGTCACTTGAAAGACCAGGCCGCGCGGCGCAATATCATAGGTTTTCCTCAACCATTCAGTTAATTCGTGATTCTGTCCCTGCGCGTTGGTGGCGATGTTCGAGGTGATATAGACCGGCGCGCTGGCCGCCTGATTGGTAACGAACGCCTCAATCATGTCATAGAAGCGCGTGTTGATGCGCTCGTTCAGCATGAGGTCGCGCTCGTAGAGTTTCGGATCCTGCTCCCAGTGGCGCAGGTCTTCGAGAAAGGCATCTACTTTGTCGCGCGCCGCCGCCAGCATCTCTGGATAAGCGGTGTTGAGATAATCGTAATACCACGAGCGCCGCAGTTGCTGTATGTCGATTGCGACGACATCTTTTCTGATGCCTTCGACTTCGCGCAGGTAAAGCAGCGGCGAGTAAACCTGCCAGTCATCCGTCAGCAGCAAGCCGTTCGGCGCTATCGTTTGCAGCATGTTCTCAAGATAATCGCGGGCAATGAAATAGCGATGCCGGTTATTGAAGCCAAAGTTGCTGGCTACCGCGATAGCCGGAACCAGCAGCGCCACGATTATTGTGATGCTGATTACTATCCTCATCGGCACTCGCGTAGCGCGCAGCCGGTTGGTCATCCACATAACGGCGTAGCCTGCGGCCATGGCCAGCGTCAAGAATATCGGTAGATAATAAGCATCCTTGTCCTCGGCGATTTCGTAATTCAGCGCCCAGGCGAGATCGAAGAGGGCGACCAGAACGAAACACCAGAACAGCGTGCGGTCACGCTTGAAGAGGGCGACCAGGCCGGTCATCGCCATCAACAGGGCAAGCGGCAGCCAACCGGAACTGAACTCGCGCCCGATCAGCGTCAGAAACACTTTGAATTGTCTGCCGATGATCTCCGGCGAGAACTCTAAAAAAACCTGATACTGTTTCCCTGTAACGTGCCACCAGATTTTTTCCAGCGTGCGCGGATCGCCCCAGTTCATCAGCGGCCTGGCGCTTGCCGCCAGCGGCAGATAAAGGTAGATGGCAAGCCCCGCGAAGCCAAACAGGGCCGCTTTCAACAGCCGCCTGCTGGTAAAGAAAGCCCAGCCTTCTGTGGCGAGGACGAGAAGCGCGAATGCTGGAAGCGTCACCGCGACGCTGACGTGATGCACGCCCATGGCAAGCCCGAAGACCAGCGCCGCGCCATCGAGCCATCGGTCGTGCCGGCTATGGATGTGGCCGCCGCGTTTTGCCTTGCCGCTCTTTATACGCTCTTCGAGGATTCGCCGCCGCCAGCCGAACATCAGAAAAAAGATGACCGTGATGAGCAGCGTATTCAAAGTATAGACTTCGGTAATCGTCGCGTAAGACCAGAGCGTTCGCGAGCCGGCGAACAGCAGCCCGGCCATCAGACATGGCGCTGTGTAGATCACCAATCGCTCAATGCGGCTGGCGTGGTGGTCGCTGCGAGCCTCCGCTGGCGATTGTTTCCTGGTTTTGCGCCCGGCTTTTGGAGATTTATCGGTAGGGAAGGGCAAGGCATCAATGCTCAACAGCATTTCTGCAACCACCAGCGTCAGCATCGCCGTGGCCAGCGCGGCAAACAGCGCCGAGGCGAAATTGACGCGCGTCGCAACCGAGCCGATTGGCAACCACGTGAAGAGGTGCGTCAACAGCACGTATAAGGGAAACCCCGGCGGATGCGCGACGCCGAGCGTCTTCGCCGCCAGCATCAATTCACCGCTGTCGACCAGCGTCACCGTCGGCGCAAGCGTCGATAGATATAATGTAATTGCCGCCACAAAAACCAGAACGGCGCAGATCAGGCGAACTCTGAAGGAGGCGAGCGGGTTCGCGGCTGGCGTGCGAGCGGTCATCCTTTCCTGGTCACTCTCTTGTAGCTGGTGAAATGGGCCTTCACCACCACGCGCGTCGAATACTTGCCCATTCGAACACTGTCATCGGCTGCGACAAAGGCGGGGAACCAGAACTGATCAACATTCTGAAAAAAGGTTTCAAACTTCGGCGTGCGGTGCGCGCTCTGTTCGGGCAAGGCTTCGCCGGCAACTTTGACGACGCACATATCCTGATCGTCAATCCAGACGCGGCCTCGCAAGTAACGGTCGCTACTCTTATCCGGGTCGGGCAATTTGATCTTCGGCTTCACGTCAAAAACGTAAGTATTCAACTCGTCGACGCGCTCGCGCCCGATATAGGTGAATTCGTAATCGCTCATGATCTCAGGGGTGATGATGAATTGATAGACTCGCGTCAGATTGTTCGCTGCGTTCGTACCGATGTGCACATCGTCCGGCAGCGTCGAGGAGTTCTCAAGGATGCGCTCCTGGCGCTTGCCTTCTTGACCAAAAGAGATCTGCGAGAAGCGATAATACTTGCCGGTAATCGTATCGGACTGGCTGACGGTTTGAATCGTCAATTCGATATAGTAAGTATACTCACGCAGCGCCGCCAGCAGCGATTTGCCCTTCTCGGCGCTGGCCGCGAGGATTTCTGCCGGCGATGGTTTCGCCGTCACCTGTCGGCGTCCTGCGCCGCCGGCCATGATCGTTGCCTGAAGGACGACGCCAGACATGACCAGAGCCGCTGACTTGAGTAAGGCGGCACACCAACGCGCGCGCCGCCTTCGAGGATTCATCTGCTGCGGGTTCTTCACTTCTTGTTCTTACGCGTTTGAAGTTGCTGTAATTGATCTTCAGCAGGCAAATGGTTATGCGCAACCGCAGATGCAAAGAAGAGGAGCAGCAAATGGCTCCTCTTCTGAACCGGAATACGGATAGAGAAATCAAGGCCGGTCGCCGGGGCGCTTCAGTTTCGGCTCAGGGTTCTGTGCCGGCGGCTTCGTCGGACTCGGCGGCGGCGCAGGTTTAGTCTTGTCGCTGCTCTTCGTGTTATCTTCATTACTGACTTCGCCTTCATCGAGAACCCGAATCCTGCCGCCGAACCGTTTATAATTCGTGAAGCGCACCGTCATTCGCAGGTGAACACTGGGCCCTTTCTTGAAATCCAGAACGTCGTCAGCGTAGATGTAAGTTGGAAACCAGTAGCGTCCGTCGATATTCTCGCGGTAGCTTTCAAAGTGCGGGAACTTTTGATTGTTGACTTCAGGAACCGCTTGTCCCTGAACCTTGACGACTTGCAAATCCTGATCGTCTACCCAGATGCGCCCCTCAAAATAGCGCTCGCCTTTGCGCAATTCCTTCGGCTTGACGTTGAAGGCGTAGGTGCTCAATTCGTCGAGCTTCTCTTTGCCGACATAATCGATCTGGTACTTCGGCAAGTCCTCGGTCGTCAGCGCGAACGGCTGCACACCCGCGAGGTCGCGCATATCTTCCGGCGTGATTTGCAACTCAACCAATGTTGGTTGCGGAAAAAAGGTGATCTTTTCAATACGATTGCCGAGGTCATCATAAACAATGTCGGACACCCGCTTGAAGCGGCCAGTGACCGAGTCGGCAGCGCCGAGGGTCAACAGGTCGAAATCCTGCGTGAAGGTGTAGTTGTTGCGGGCGACCTTATTCTCGCTCTCGGCGGCGGCGAAACGGCGAATGACATCGGCGATGTCCGTCGGCGCGCCCGTGCGGGCTGGCGTTGCGACTGACTTTGTCTGTTGCGCAAAGGCCACTGGGCCTGCCAATACAAGAATGAAAATTAGCGAAAACCATCCTTTTTTCATTGCATATCTCCTGCTCAAGCATTCATCTAATTCTAACGGTCTCTAGCAGAACTGCACAAGACGGGCTGAGTGTTTCGAGGGAATTTGATGTTTTCCGGTAGCTCATAAGTTGGCAGGTGGACGAAACAGGTCATCATTATCGACTCGGCGGGATTGATTTGATCGTCCTGATGACTGAAAGTCGCATTTACGATTTTGATTTCTGACCCATGAAGACCTCAAGCCCGCGCGGCGACGATTGGCGATAAACTTCTTCGATTGCTTCGATGAATGCTTGCTCGCCGCGCCAGAATGGAAAGCTCCCAAGCCGTCGGGGCAAGGCAGCGGTCACTGGCGGCAGATCAACCGCGCCAAAAAAGTCCTCAGGCAGCGCCGCGCCGCTCCAGAAACTCGCGGCATCCGTCGATAGCGGTTCCGACTGCTGCGCCGTAGCCGCCGTAGGGCGAGCTTTATCCACGCGCGTGTTGCGCCGCGCCCGTTGTGCGACTTTGGGCGCAAGCTGGGCTCGTGCCGCACCTCCGGTTTGCGGCGTGGCCATCTTTCTCGGCTTAGGCTTTGGCCCGCCGGTGCTGCTCAGCGACTCCAGAAATTCTTCACGGCCCATGCCGCGCAGCTTGAAGATCAAGAACGGGTCACGATCAAATTCTTCGCCGAGCAGGTAATAGACTGCCGCGATATGCTTGCATGGATTCGACCAGTCCGGGCAGGAACAACTGGTTTCCAGATCGCGCAGCTTTTCGGGGAATAACGATAGCCCGACCGCCGCAAAGGCTTGCTCAATCTCCTGCGGCATGTCGCCCGCCAGCAGCTTGGCCGCAAAGATGGCCTGGCTCGCCAGTGCAGCGGCCAACTTTTTCCAATCGCCCTCTGGCAGCGGCTTGACCTTGATGGACACGTTGTAAGGTTTTGGAGATGACCCTTGCACTTTGGCAGTGACCCTGCCGGAGGCTATGTCGATGGCAAGCACCTGTCCTTTGCGCGCATAAGAGCGACCCCGCCCAAGGCGTGTGCCGATGTCGAAGCTCTCTAACACCGCAATCCATCGCTTCGCCCACCAACTTGTGCCGAACTGGCCGCGCTTGGTTTGCGCCTTGATGCCGCCTTTGGCTTTGATCGTCGGTCGGTAATCGCCGTAATCCCATTCGTTCCATCTATTTTTGGCCATGCGATGCTCTCCCTTGTCGTCATCTGTCAATCGGGCGCGGTCACAGGGTTTCGCGCCATGTCAGATAAGCGGCGACCCACTCGAAGCCTTCGGGTAGCGGCTTCATCCATTCCAATGAGGTGATATCAATGCGATGCTTTTTGCCTTGGGTTTTTGACATTGTAATTCTACTCGCCAAGGGCTTCTCGTCTGAGCGCGAATAGCTCTTTGAGCTGGACGTTGGACAACTCGGTGAGCCAGCCTTCGCCGGTGCCGACGATGCTGGCGGCGACTTCCTGTTTGCGCTCGATCATCTCGTCGATCTTTTCTTCGAGTGTGCCGGCGCAGAGAAACTTGTGCACCTGCACGTTGCGTCGTTGACCTATGCGGAAGGCGCGGTCTGTCGCCTGATTCTCGACCGCCGGATTCCACCAGCGGTCAAAGTGGAAAACGTGATTCGCCGCAGTCAGATTCAGGCCAGTGCCGCCGGCTTTGAGTGAGAGGATAAATATGCGCGGGTCGTCGGCGCTGCCACCGTCACGTTGAAAGCGTTCAACCATCTGGTCGCGCTGCTTCTTCGGCACCGCGCCATGTAAGAACAGCACTTCACGCCCGAAGCTCGCCTGCAAATGCCGCCGGATGATTCCGCCCATCTCGGCGAACTGCGTAAAGACGAGCGCGCGGTCGCCTTCGGCCAGGGCTTCTTCGAGCATCTCGGTTAGCCGCGCCAGCTTTCCTGAGCGCCCGGCGATCTCGGAGTTGTCGCCGAGGAATTGCGCCGGGTGATTGCAGACCTGCTTGAGCTTGGTGAGCGTTGCCAGCACCAATCCTCTGCGCTGTATGCCTTCGGCTTCTTCCAGCGCCTGGCTCATATCTTTGACCACGGCTGCATAAAGCGACGCTTGTTCTTTGGTCAGCGTGCAGAAGAGCTTCATCTCCAACTTCTCTGGCAGATCGGCGATAATCGACTTGTCGGTCTTGAGACGGCGCAGGATGAAGGGCGCGGTTAGACGCTTCAAGCGTGCGGCAGCTTCCTTGTCGCGATTGGCCTGAATCGGCACGAAGAAGTTGCGCTTGAATTCGGCTTGGGTGCCGAGAAAACTGGGATTGAGAAACTCCATGATCGACCACAAATCGCCGACGTTGTTTTCGACCGGCGTGCCGGTCAGGGCAATGCGATAGTTGCTTGCGAGCGTGCGCGCCGCCTGCGACTGCCTGGTCTCGGCGTTCTTGATGTTCTGGGCTTCGTCGAGAATGACGCCCGCCCAGTCGACCTCTTTGAGAATCTCCCGGTCGCGATGCAGCAGCGCATAGCTCGAAAGGACGATGGCATGTTTGGCCGCCTGCTTTTTGAAATCCGGGCCCTTGGTGCGCGCCACTCCGTGATGCACCATCACCGGCAAATCCGGCGTGAAGCGGGCCGCTTCTTTCTGCCAGTTGCCGACCACCGACATCGGACAAACGATGAGCGTTGGCCGCTTGCCGTTGCGTTGCCAATCCTCAACGACGAGCGCCAGCGTCTGCGGCGTCTTGCCCATCCCCATGTCATCGGCGAGGCAAGCGCCCAATCCCCACTCGCGCAAAAAAGCCAGCCACGAATAGCCGCGCACTTGATAAGGGCGCAGCGTGCCGTGAAAGGCGCTCGCTACGGGCCGCTCAGAAAACGCCGCGCGGCCTTCCAACTGCGCCAGCAAGTCACCAATCCAGCCCGCCGCCGCGACGCCCTCGAATGCCATCCCGCCTGGCGCATGACCGGCTCCCAGAGCCATTTGTATGACTTCACGGGCCGGCGCTTGCGTGACCCCTTTCCTTTTCCAGAAGGCCAGCGCTGCCTGAATCTCTTCAGCGTTGAGTTGCACCCATTGGCCACGCAACTTGACGAGCGGCGCTTTGAGGCGGGCGAGCGTTTCAAGTTCAGCGGCGGTGAGTTTGTCGCCGCCGAGCGCGACTTCCCAATCAAATTGCACCATCTCATCGAGCGACATTCCGCTGCCGCCTTGCATCTTCGAGCTATTTACCCTGGCGCGCGCGCTCAACCGCAGCTTTGTACCCTTGCGCGACCACCAGGCCGGTAAGAGCACATTGAAGCCTATTTGCTCCAGCAGCCAGGCTTTCTCAGTTAAGAACTCGTGCGCGCCCGCCGTGTCCAGTTCATAGCCGCCGGGTGCCGAGGTTTTCAGGCTTGCTTCGATGCGCGGACTGATGCTCGCAGCCTGTCCGAGCGCCGACAGCAGGTAATGCGGCACATTGAATGTACCGCGCTTGAGCAGTGCCGCTTGGCGGCCTTTCGTCGACCAGAGATCGGCGACCGGAATCAGCAGGCTCGGATCATCGACCGCTTGCAGCAAGTAGCGCACATACCAGGAATCGACTGGTTGCGCGCGCCGACGACGGGGTTCGGACTCCGCCTCAGACTTCGGCTCTTCAAGACGAAAGCAAAGGCGAAAAGGCGTGGCGGCGGAAACGTCTATGGGCTGTCGCCACTCGCGCACCTGTGCGGCCAGTGCCGCGAGTTCCTGCTCGCCTCCGGTCAACTCTCCCCTTTCTGAAAAATGTAATGCAAATAACCACCGGTCGTGCAGGCTTGTAAACGTCTTCCGCTTCAAGCTCGGAAGCCCTGCCACGCCAGAGCGCACAAGATGATCGACCATCGCTTCGAGAAATTGCGTCAGCAGAGCATCGGCAGGCGTCGCCGGGGCAGAACCCATGTCAAGGGAAAGCGCCCGGCAAACTTGCGGCATAACCTTGCCCAGCATCGCCATGCGGTTGGCATCTGTACCGCTGAAGATCGGCTGCCAACGCGCATAATATGCGCCTTCGACCAGTTGCACGCCTGGTAGAAATTGCTGCTTCGCCACCAGCGCCCCGGCAAAGCGCAGCGCGGCGGCCCAGAATGCCAGGTCTTTGCCAGTGACGATGCCTGGTGCCAGGGTTTGCTGACCCATGCAGGCGCACAGCAGGTCGACTGCGGCGACCGTACTGAGCGCGACGGCGGTAACTTTCCACGGCGTCAAGCTCGCGTTGGCGCTTTGCACCAGGGGCTCGGCGATGAGCGGGCCGGAGGCCAGAGGCAGGCCGGCGACGGTCGGCAACCAGGCCATCACTGCTTCAAAGCCATGCGGGCGAAAGGCACTGTCAAAGGCGACTGCCGCCAGGCATTCGGCCAGGCCGCGTTCGCCGGCATCAAACGGCGAGGTTGCCGCCGCCGCCGAACGCCTTCGCGGTTGCCGGGGTTGTTTTTTAGACGCCGCCGCCTCTTCAGTGGAACTTTCCCCCCAGAGCAGAAAGCGGCCTGATTCAATTCCGGCGTGGAGTACGATCATCGTTAGAGAGCCTCTACACAAATCATGCGCTTATCTCAATAAGCCTTTCTGTCTGGGAAAGCTTATGCTTTCAGATCCGCAGTCCTTGATAGGTTTTGCAATAAAGATTACTTCGCTTGCCAGTCTTCGTTCGCGTCCCTCTTCGGCATTTCGATAGCCGAATTGAATCTACCCCATTGCGTTCTTATTTTCTAGGCCTGCCAAAAGAAGTCATACAAGTCAAACGGATAATGATTGACCCGCATTCCGATCAAGATTGAGATGCAGCCGAATCAAGCGCGCCAGAAATTTCGGCGACGATTTGGCATTGAAAGCAGTTAGCGATTTGTGTTAGTGATTATGCGTTCGTGGTATTCAACCTCCGGTGTTTTAAGCTAAACGATAAGACTAGTTTGCTCATGAAAAGTACCGCCAGTTCATGGTTTCAGTTCGACGATGCGCAGGGCCGAAATGGCCTGAGATTATTCTGTTTCCCTTACACCGGCGGAGCCGCGTTCGTGTACAGAGATTGGCCAGAGCCTCCCACTTCGGGAGCCAGGTCATTCCCCTTTCAGATTTGAAGTGACCGGGAAGAAAATTTCATGGTAGCGATGGCTACAAAGTTGAAAGATCGAGAAGATGATAGGTCCCTACAGCTTTGGAGCAGTTCGGTCGGGCTGTATAAGAAGGCTTGTCATCCGCGTCAGGTCGGCGGTGAGCGGCAGGGCAACTGGCTGATCTGCGGCGCAGCCGAAGCGATAAAAGAAAGGAAAAAGGAGGAATAAAGATGAGTTGGCAAGATCCGGATCGAGAAGACACGACGATCTATAAGGTAGTCGTCAATCACGAAGAGCAGTATTCCATCTGGCCGGAGTACAAAGAGAACCCGCTGGGGTGGAGAGATGTCGGCAAGGTCGGGCCAAAGGCCGAATGTCTGGCCTACATCAAAGAAGTGTGGACCGATATGCGGCCTTTGAGCTTGCGCAAAAAGATGGAAGAGATGGCCAAGAATCCGCCGCCGCCGCCGCCAGACCCGAACCAACCGCCAGAAATAAGCCTGGTTGATCGGCTGTGTGAGGGTGAGCACGAGGTCGAAGCCGGATTGCGACCGGAGAAGACGGTGAAGCTGTTCAAGGAGGCGATTGATCGCAGCTACGTGCATATCAAATTCACAGGGACGCGAGGCGGGACAGAGTTGGGGGTGCGACTGGATCGTGAGGCGTGCGATTTCAGCGGCGCGGATTTCGAGCGTGGCGAGGGCCAGGTGCATATCGAAGGCGGGCTGACGCTGGATTATGTGAAGGTGCGGTGTGTAGCCGACATCGACTTGAGCACGCTGGCAGGGAAGGGACATCTGGTCAAGGTTGAGGCCACCGCTTAGACCTATACGAAAAATGACGAAAGCGGCCTTGGCACCTTAGATCGGTTTTCGCTTCAGTGTAAGGAGAAGCGCGTCTTTGCCGTGAGGCTATGGTGTGCGGCGACCCGCTGACCGCACGCCATAGCCTGCGCCCGTGCACGCGATTGCCTGCCGGTCTAAACTTTCTTTTGACGAAGCAAGTGTTGGAAGAAAGCCTTGACTGCCTGGACTTCTGTAGAAACAATCGGCGCGACGGGCTTTTCTGAACCTCTGGATGTGCCCTTACGGGTGTAGTTTGGCTTCCATGTCTGTTTTTAGATCCTTCAACGGTGCCCTACAATAAGCCGCGCTCTTTCACTTCTAAATACTTGTTGACCAACTCCAGCGCCAAACGCCCGGCAGGAACGTCGAGCGCCAGGCCCCCGGCGTGGCGTATGCGCGTCAAGGCTTCCTCGCGCTGGCGCAGGATGTCTTCTGCCATGCCCTGACGGTAAACATCTGCGGGACTCTTGGGCGGTGTGCGCACCAGTTCGCGCAGGTCTGTATCGCCGATTGTGATAATCAGCGGCAGGTGGCGTGGAATCAACTTCGAGGTATGCGCCAGCAATTCCGCAGAGGCGTCGCGGTCTACTAAATCTGTAAGAATCACTACAAGCGAGCGGCGATGGCAGTTGGCACTGAAGAAGTTGAAGCCGCGCGCATAGCTCGGCTCGATCATCTGCGGTTCGAGCGCGTATAAGGCTTCCATCAGGCGGTTGACCTGATCGCGCCCGCGTCGCGGCGGCAGGTAGCTGACCACCTTGCGCGCGAACGCCACCAGCCCGATGTTGTCGCCGCCCGCTGCCGCGACGTAACCAATCGACAGCGTCGCGTTGATGGCGTGATCGAGCTTGGTCAACTTGCCGATGCGCGCCGTCATCAAGCGGCCCGTATCGAGCAGCACGACAATGTTCTGGCTGCGTTCGATGGTGTACTGCCGGGTGATCAGTTTGCCGCGCCGTGCCGTCGCCGGCCAGGAGATGTGGCGTATTTCGTCGCCGATGACGAACTCGCGCATGGACTCAAACTCGCGCCCTTGCCCTTTCATGCGCATGCGCCGGAGTCCCGGATCAGGCCGGCGATTGCGGTGCGCATAAATCTCGTGCTTTTTCGCTTCACGTATATCAGGATAAACCTTGACGGCCTGCGCCGTCGGGTAGATAAACCCTTTCCACAGCAAACCGAAGCGCGTGCGAAAGCGCAGCGCCGTTTCGCCAAACTCGTAACTGCCGCGCGCCGTCGGGATCAATTGGTAACGCCAGGTGCGCGAGCGATTCGGCGTGACCGTCAACCGCACTTCGCGCGGTTCGGCCAGTTCCATCTGCGGCGGGTACTCATCCTTGATGATGAAGGTCACTTTGCGCGGCGCGCGATTTGTAATTTTGATTGCTACCTGGTTTTCCGCGCCCATCGAGAAGCGCTCTTCGACATTGCGCGCCAGGCGAAAAGCGCCGGGCTTTTCCGAGATGAAATAGTCGACGGTTGCCGCAACGAACAGGACGAAATCATAAAGCAGCGTGAAGTAGAGGATATCGTGGTCGATCCAGCCGAGCGTCAGCAGCCCCAGCCCCAATCCCAGCAGCGCCAGGAAGCGCGATGTGAAGACGAATCTCAAAACCAGTAGTCCTCGTTAATGCTGCCGCCTTCAAGCGCCCGCAGCAATTCGGCAACCCTCGAAAACTGCGAGATCGTATGGACGGCAGCCATGATCTGATAAGGCAACTGCAATTGCTGGATCGCCGCGCGCGCAGTAATCCAAATCTCTTCTTCGACCTCTTCGGCATTCGGCGAGGTGACGAAGGATTCGTCTATCACATAAGCAAAGGTGAGCATGTGATAGACAGGCCCGGCGTGCGGGCTGGTATTTATATCACGCAGCGGCACGAGCCGTCCGGTATCTATCACGACGCCGATCTCTTCAAACACTTCGCGAGCCGCCGTTGCGCGAATGTCCAAATCCGTCAGATCGCGCCGCCCGCCGGGAAAAACGAAGGCTCCGGGATAGTAGCGAAAGTGCGCTGGCCGGCGGCTCAAGTAAACCTCTATGCCGTCGGCTGAATCTCTCACAAAAGCAACTGCCGCCGCTGGTATTGGTTTCATAAGCGTGACAGGTGACGGGTGACAAGTGGCAAGATGGGAGTTGATTATCTTCTCGTCACTTGTCACCCGTCACCTGTCACGTGCTTATCGCGGTACTTCGATTCCCGCGATGACTTCATCGAGGACTTGATCGGGCGTCGCGCCTTCGATCTCCGCTTCCGACCGCAGCACGATGCGATGGCGCAGCACTGGCCGGGCAATCTCTTTGACATCGTCTGGCGTGACGAAGGTGCGTCCGCGCAAGGCCGCGAGCGCTTTCGAGCAGAGCAGTAAGGCCACCGCGGCGCGCGGGCTTGCCCCCCATGAGATGTTCAATGTGTTGCGCGTCGCGCGAATCAACTCGACCATGTAGCGCAGCACGCCCGCTTCGACTGTAGCATTTCTTACTTCGGCGCGGCAGTGGATCAAGAGAGCCGCATCGGCGATTGGTTGAATGAAGATGTCTTCGAGGCGGCGCGCATTAAATCCGGCGTTCCAGTTGCCGATGATGCGCAACTCCTCGTCGGCGCTCGGATAATCCACAAGGATCTTGAGCATGAAGCGGTCGAGTTGCGCTTCCGGCAAGGGATAAGTGCCTTCGTATTCGATGGGATTCTGGGTTGCCAGCACCGTGAACATGGGCGACAGCTTGTGCAGTTCGCCATCAATCGTCACCTGGCGTTCTTCCATCGCTTCGAGCAGCGCCGCCTGGGTTTTCGGCGGCGTGCGGTTGATTTCATCGGCCAACAGCAAGTCGGTAAAGATCGGGCCGTGGCGCAAGGTGAAGGTTGAGGTCGCCATATTGAAGATGTTAGTGCCGGTAACGTCGGCGGGCATCAGGTCGGGTGTAAATTGGATGCGTCCGAAGTGCGCGCCAATCGCGCGGGCCAGCACTTTGACAAGCAGCGTCTTTGCCGTACCGGGAACGCCTTCGATGAGCGCGTGGCCTTCCGTGAGCAAAGCGACCAGAACCTGCTCGATGACCGTATCCTGACCGACGATGGCTTTGCGCACCTCACTTTTGAGGTGCTCGGCGATGGCATTAACAGAATCGGGCAAAGGACAATCCTCCAAATCTCGTATGAGTCTCGTGATGATGCTTGTGGGCTAATCGAAACTGCCGCTCGCCCGTTGCTGTCTGAGAATACACCAGCACAAGAATAATCGCTCAACGCCGCTCTCGCAAATCTTAAGGCGCATTTGCCTGAGTTCGCCTGGGCAGTCAACGGCCAGCACCTGGCTCACGCCGGCGCATAGAATGGAGTTCAAAAAGCATGGGTCAGGCTGGACAACTTATCAGGTTAGCGGGGCGGCGATTAGCCAATGGGCCATGTTTGATCGCCCGTCACCTTCGCGCTCCGCGATTCATCAAGTATTCATGGATCAGTCGCCACCTGAAAAAACTGTTGATGGCGCGACGCGGTAAATCGCCCTGGCGATTGAGAGCTTCACACCGTGTTGCAACTAAGACCACCCACCTGGCGCGCTTCAGGCGTTGCTCTAACCTTCCTTTCCCTGGCTATCAACCATCGCGGTGATGGCGTTTATTCAAGAGAGTCGACTGCATTGCCAGAGTTTCAGCCGGTTCGGGAAAGTTGTGCCGAGTATGAAATTTTGTTCAAGTAATTCATCAAGGAATTCCTTGCAGTTGTTCAAAAGAAAATTGTTGCACCGCACGGCAAAAGGTGGTAAAGTCCCGAACTGTCACTATGAACCAACCCCACACTGGTTCAGACAGCCCCGCACTTGGACGCAACTCAATCTCTTGCGCAGGACGCTCTCATTCGGTCTTCCTCATCTGAGAGCCGGTAAATCGCCATGATCAAGTTTGGGACTTCAGGATGGCGAGCGATCATCGCCGACGAGTTTACGTTTGCCACCGTGCGCCGGGTCACACAGGCGATTGCGAATTACTTGCAGGCAGATGCGGCGAATTCGCAGATCATTGTTGGCTATGACACACGCTTTATGGCGGAAGTCTTCGCAGCCGAAGCGGCGCGCATTCTATCGGCGAATGGCTTTCAACCGCTGTTGTGCGACCGACCGACGCCAACTCCGGCAATTGCTTACGCGATTCGCGCTCGCCGGGCAAGCGGCGCGATTAATTTCACCGCCAGTCATAATCCGCCGCAGTATTGCGGCATGAAATTTTCAACAGCCGATGGGGCACCGGCATTGCCGGAAGTCACTGGGGCTATCGAACGCGAGATCCGGCGACTTGATGAGAGCGAGATTGCTTCCGGCAACCCGGCGCAGGAGATTGAGAGTCTGTCGCTGATCGAAGATTATCTCGGCGATCTGGCGACTAAGATAGACTTCAATGCCATAGCCAGCGCCGGTTTGCGAATCGTTTATGATCCGTTGTGGGGAACCGGGCGTGGATACTTGAACAAAGCGCTGGCCGACATTGGTTGCGAGGTCTTGATGCTGCATGACTGGCGCGATGTTTATTTCGGCGGCCACAGCCCTGAGCCAGACGAAGAGTACCTGCACGAGATGCGCGAGCGCGTCGTCGAAGGCGGCTATCACCTCGGCGTCTCGACCGATGGCGATGCGGATCGCTTTGGCATACTGGATCGCGATGGGAGGTTCATCTCGCCGAATCTAATCATCACCCTGCTGGTCGATTACCTGGCCGAATCGCGCGGCTGGAGCGATGCCGTAGCGCGTTCAGTAGCGACGACGCATCTGGTAGATCGGGTCGCCTCGACGCGCGGCACACAGGTCTATGAGACGCCGGTCGGGTTTAAGTTTATCGGGCAGTTGATTACGGAAAACAAGATTGGCATCGGCGGCGAAGAAAGCGCCGGGCTTTCCATAAGGGGGCATTTCCCGGAAAAGGATGGCATTCTCGCCTGTCTGCTGGTCACCGAGATGGTGGCCAGGCGCGGCGTGAGCGTAGGCGAGATGGTCGAGCAGATTTATAAAAAGGTGGGAAAACTCGTCAGTGGCCGCATCGGTGTGCGGCTCACGCCGGAGTTGCAGCAGACGCTGCCTGAAAAGCTAGCGACCGGGCCTGTAGATTTCGGCGGTCACCACGTCGAGTCGGTGAGCCGTGTCGACGGCGCAAAATTCATTTTGGCAGACGGCGCATGGTTATTGATGCGCCCGTCTGGAACTGAACCGCTGGTTCGCATTTATGCAGAAGCGACGAACGAGCAAGAATTGGAGGTGTTACTTGAGTCAGGCCGCAAATACATTCTGGGTGAATCGCGTTAATGCTTCGGTAAAGTCCTATTCCTCGGCGAAAAAGCCAGTTCGCATGAATCGCATGTTCGACGGCATCGTCCTTGCTGTGATCCTCGCAGCTTGCGGCATTTGTATTTCATATTATCTCAGGTCGCGAACGGAATTTAACGCGGCATTGAGTAAAAATCAAGCAGCCACAGAAAAGCTAAATGGCATAACGGATGAGGTGGAAAAGCTTGAGCGGGACGTCCAGCGACTAAGGACGGATGCCAAAGCCTTTGAGGAACTGGCGCGCCACAAGTTCGGCTTTGTCGGCGCGGATGATGTGGTCATCAAACTCGCGCAGAAGGAAGCTGTAGCAATGGATACACCTCAAGTCCGGGAGGTGCAGGTAGCAAACTTGACACCGCAAACAGCGAACGGCTATACTGATTTTTCTCACAAAAGATGAGATTTATCGCGGGGTGGAGCAGTCTGGTAGCTCGTTGGGCTCATAACCCAAAGGTCGCAGGTTCAAATCCTGCCCCCGCAACCAACATCGAGGGCCGCAAGGCCCTCATTTCATTTGGGTTACACGGTTTGTCCATTTCGGTTTAGCTCACCATCCCGCTCATCTCAGTAACAAGATAGTCACAGTTTCCCAGAATCGCATCTACCAGCACTTCGGTTGCCGTGTCGGCTACCACGCGCTCGTTATGCAGATAGATGTTTGACGTTGTGGACATCTGGGCGTGCCCCAATGCCTCTTGCGCCAGTTTCATGTTGCCAGTCTTAGCATACAGCATTGTGCCCGCCGTGTGTCGGAATATATGAAAACCATGCCGCCGATCTTCCCGCTTGATTCCGAGCCGATCCAACACCGGGTACAACACCCGATGCCGAAGATTGTCAGGGTCTAAGGGCTGGCCTGCGGAATTGCAGAAGATGAAGTCTTCCGACGCCTTGAATGGCGATGCGGCCTGATGCTCGAAAAGCAAGTTGAGGAGCGATTGCGGGATGTGGAATTTCCGCTCGCTCGCCTTTGTCTTGGGTGACTTCAGACTGCCTCTCCATAGACTATGATTGATTGCCAGCCTCGCGCCATCGAAATCCACATCCAGCCATCGTAAGGCCAAGCCTTCGCCGAGGCGGATGCCAAACACCGACAGCACGATCACCAGCAGCCGGTTTGCGCCGTCCAAGTCGCTGATGACAGCGCGAACCGTTTCTACCGGCAGGACAGGTTTCTCCTCAATCTCGTACTGCGGTTTGTGCAGCAGACTCCGCAACGGCTTTGAGGGGATCACTTCGTATTGATAGGCCAGCTCGAACATCGTGTTCGCAAGCGCGTAAAGATTCGCTGCATACTTTGGTGAAACCTGACGGCGCAAAGCATCAAAGAAATCCGTCATATGGCCGGGTGTGATCTCGGCCATTCGCATACTTCCGAACACTGGCATGAGGTGTTTCTTGATCATGCTTTCGTAGCTGGCGACGGTTGACGGCTGGAGGTCTACTTTCGCCAGATAAGATGCCCAGCGCGTTTTGATGAAGTCGGCAAAGGTTAGTGCCTCGCTTACCTTCATCGGGTTATTGTTCAACTCATTGATGCGAGCCATGAACGGCTCGGCAGCTTTGAGCGCGGCTTTCTTGTTGTTCCTATCGGTGCAGTCTTTGAGGGCTTCTCGTTCGCGTTTCTGAAGCCACTTCCCGGCCTGTTGGTCGAGAAGCCAATAGCAGAGCGTCCATTGCCCGCTTTGCCATTGCAAACCGCCCCGCTGGTAACTTTTTCTGCGTTGAGCCATCACAATCACTCTCCTGTCATTGTGTGGCCCGTGTCCTGATTTCAAGCCAACTCTATACATCACGACTCTCCAATGTCAACACCTCGACGGGCGAGCCATTCACGAAAAGTGCGCGATTGCGTATCGAATCGCCGCCGGCCAACTCCCGAACAGCGCGGCGGCGGATCGGCGGATTTCATGAGCTTATCGACCCAGTGAACTGTGAACCCGAAGAACTCGGCTAGGTGTTTCGGCTCCCAGATGCGCGGCGGCGGCAATGCAATTTTCGATTGCACTGGCGCTCTGTCTTCTTCTCCCCTGATTGGTATAGCAATTCCGTTGCCCATCCCATTTTCTCCACGATTTGTTGAAAGACGCCACAGCGCGTACAACCGCCGCATCCGCTGACGTGCAGCCGCGTCAACTTAGGCCCACAGGATTGGTGTGCCATCTTCTTGCAGTTCAAGCTGCGCGATACCTTTCATTTCTTCTGGCCTCTATACCCCTAAATTTTCCGACATTTCCGACATTTGCTCCGTAAGCAATTCAAACGATTGGCTTTTTCAATGTCAGTCCTCATAGGTTAATTCGTCTTCAGGTATGCCAACCGCATAGCCTTCTATCTGCATATACCGCCGTCCGTCCTGTTCGCCCATCTCACCTATCACGGTTACAGGTTGGTCATTATTCTGATTCCGCCAAATAGCGGAACGGGGAAACATAATGCCGCTATCTTCTTCAGGAGCATCGCTTACACTGTCGATGTCAGAAATGTCAGGTTTATTAACAGTAGAGACGCCCGCCGAAAAAACATCTGCGCTCAAATGAAGGGCTCTGGTGCATCCAGCAGCGTGGGCGCATAATCAGCGGAATGAACAATTGCCCTTCTGGCTCCTCATCTCTGTTCAAGGGCCGCCACTTCGATTCTTCAATCAACATTCTGTGCGTC